>Ga0182021_10000003_pt1 | contig 252257 bp, 236 predicted proteins | sample 612E3MmetaG_FD_120493 | JGI IMG/M metagenome (GOLD analysis project Ga0182021, IMG submission 120493) | Permafrost microbial communities from Stordalen Mire, Sweden - 612E3M metaG (Illumina Assembly) | ecosystem: Environmental > Terrestrial > Soil > Wetlands > Permafrost | place: Sweden... | reverse complement strand
CAGCTTACGACTAAAGTTATCTCTCTGCTGCTGCGTTTATTCGCCGGGCGTAACCAATTTGGGAACCGCGAACCAGAAACTAAGTCGTCCTTCGGACGACCGCGGTTGCCAACACCCCGGCGTTAATTCAAAAAATTATGCGTATAAGCATAATTTTTTGAATTAAATAGAGAAAAAATGTCGTTATCTGAGTGTTTGTAATACGAAACGACATTTTTTCTCAGAGCCGGAAAAATAAAAAAAGAACGAATATTTTTCCAGCTATCAATCATAGCATTCCCATTTTTCTTTGTCAATTGACAATTTAAGACTAAAATGATAAGATTTTACATATTTTATAGGCACTTCGTTCCACTCAGTGCGATTTAAAATCAAGGAAATAAAAACCTATATAACTACATTTTAAATCGGGGCTGTAGCTCAGCTGGGAGAGCACTTGCATGGCATGCAAGGGGTCGAGAGTTCAATTCTCTCCAGCTCCATGTTTTTATTTTTTGCTGCGCAAAAAATAAAAACAATCCTGACCGAAAAACACAAGCCGTTTCCAGCCGCGCAACCCATTAACGAAAGACGATTATGTTTTTATCTCGCTATTTTCTACCTTCTACTTTCTACTTACTATGAAATTAGGCGTTCACGTTTCTATCGCCGGCGATATCGCCGATTCTCCCCGCCGGGCCAAAGAGCTCGGCTGTAATACGATGCAATTTTTCTCCCGCAATCCCCGCCAGCGCCGTAGGGCTTCAATCGAGCCGGATAAAATTAAAGAGTTCAGAAAAGAAGTAAAACATTACGGCATCAACCCGGTCGTTGTGCACGTTTCCTACGTATTGAATTTAGCCGCGGCGCAGGACAGTTTTCATGAAGCGACGATCAAGGAATTTATTGAAGATTTAATCGAGGCGGATACCCTGGGGGTGGATTATCTGGTAACCCACATGGGGTCGCATAAAGATTTGACCGAGCGGGCGGGGCTGCTTAAAATACACCAGGCGCTGGCCGAAATTTTATCCGCGACAAAAGATGTAAAGACCAAAATCCTTTTAGAGAATACTTCCGGCGCCGGTTCGTGGCTCGGTTATAAATTTTCTCATTTTAATTTTATCTTCGAGCGGCTTAAGTGGACTGACCGAGTCGGCGTTTGCCTGGATACGGCGCATGCCTGGGCTGCCGGATACCGAATCGACGGCCTGGAGGGATTAGAAGCGATGCTTGATGAAATCAAGGAGCAGGTGGGCGTCGATCGTATTAAGGTGCTGCATATCAATGATACCAAAGAAAAACTTAATTCGTGCCACGACCGCCATTGCGACATCGGCGACGGGTTTATCGGCCGGCGCGGGTTTTATTTTATTCTCAATCACCCGTCGTTAAAAGACGCGGCGTTTATTTTAGAAACGCCCAAAGATTGTGACGCCGACGATTTGCGCAATCTGGAAACCACGCGTAAAATTTACAGTTCTCTTGAGTATGGCGATACTGAAGAGGAAGAGTAGGCAGGATTAATGGGATTTATGGGGCAGAATAATTTTGTCTATGAAAATATAGTTAAAACAAATAACCAAAAAATTTTGTCCACAGATTGCTCAGATTTTGCTGAAACAAAAAGAAAAATAAAAGCATAAAAGGTATTAACTCTTGTTTCGGAAATTAATCTTTCTAGTTTTCAATCTAAATAATCAGTCCCGTTATCTTGAATGATATATTTTGGTGCGGGACGCCCCGAATCTTAATAAAACTATTTAGGGTAACGGGGCAGCGAAATCTGTAGACATATTTTTTATCTAAGGAGAGAGGATGGATTATAACAAATCAATCGACCAGAAATGGCAGAAATATTGGCTAGAGAACCGTCTTTTTAATATGGCTGTCGATAAGGATATGCCCAACAAATATTATTGCCTGGTGATGTTCCCTTATCCTTCCAGCGAGCTTCACGTGGGGCACGCCCGTAACTACGTTATCGGCGACGCGGTAGGCCGCTACAAACGGATGATGGGCTTGAATGTGTTGAGCCCGATGGGCTGGGACGCCTTCGGCTTGCCCGCGGAAAATCAGGCGATCAAGCACAAAATCCATCCCGAAACCTGGACGCTGAAAAACATCAAGCGCATTAAGGAACAATTGGCCAGTTGGGGTATCGGTTACGATTGGGACCGGGAGATCACTGCCTGCCTGCCGGATTATTACCGGTGGACGCAGTGGGTATTCCTGCAGCTTTATAAAAAAGGACTGGCCTATCGCAAGGAAGCCTTTGTCAATTGGTGCGAAGGCTGCCAGACCGTATTGGCCAACGAGCAGGTCGTTAACGGCGGTTGTGAGCGCTGCCAGACTAAAGTGATTCAGCGCAAACTGCGCCAGTGGTTTTTCAAGACTACCGCTTACGCGCAGGCGCTCCTCGATGATATCAAGCTTCTGGAAAATTGGCCGGAGCGCGTCAAAACGATGCAGACTAATTGGATTGGACGCTCTGAAGGCACAGAAATTATCTTTGGCGTGGATGGTTCGGATATAAAACTTAAGTGTTTTACTACTCGCATCGATACGATTTTCGGCGCGACGTTTTTGGGGCTGAGCTATGATTACAGCCTTTTGCCGGAGTTGATAAAAAACCTTCCTAATAAAAAAGAAATCGAAGCATTTATCGAAAAAGTAAAGAACCAATCGCTGTCGGCAAAACTGGTGGATAGTTTCGAAAAAGAAGGGATGTTCACCGGCCTTTACGCGGTCAATCCGTTTACCGGCAAAAAAATTCCCATCTGGATCGCCAACTATATTTTACCCGGCTACGGCACCGGCGCGATTATGTGCGTACCGGCGCATGACGGCCGAGATTACGAATTCGCCAAAAAGTATAATTTGCCAATAATAGAAGTGATAAAACCAAACACCGAAGAGCCCAGAGCCCAGAGCCAGGAGCTATTCGAAGATGAAGGTATCCTGGTGAATTCCGGAGAGTTCACCGGCCTGGCTTCCCGGCAGGCTTATGAAAAAATGAATGTTTTTCTGGAACAGAAAAACATCGGCAAGGCCGCGGTAAATTTCAAGCTTCGCGACTGGCTGATTTCCCGCCAGCGTTATTGGGGCGCGCCCATCCCGATGATTTATTGCGATAAGTGCGGCGAGGTCCCGGTTCCGGAAGCGGATTTGCCGGTGCATCTGCCCAAAAATGTAGAGTTCTTGCCTACGGGACAATCACCTTTGACCTATGTCGAGGAATTCAAAAATACCACCTGCCCTAAATGTAAAGGCAAGGCCCGGCGCGAGACCGATACCATGGACACTTTTGTTGATTCCAGCTGGTATTATCTGCGCTACATTTCGCCGAAAAACGATAAAATAGCGTTTGTCAAAGAAGACGTCAACCGCTGGCTTCCCGTGGACCAGTACATCGGCGGAGTGGAGCACGCGATCCTGCATCTTTTATATTCCCGTTTTATCAACAAAGTTTTCTATGATTTAGGTCTGGTCGGTTTCAAGGAACCCTTTGCTAAGCTTTTTACCCAGGGCATGATCGTTAAGGACGGCACCAAAATGTCCAAGTCGCGGGGCAATGTCGTCGCCCCGGATTATATCATCGATAAATACGGCGCTGATGCGATGCGCCTCTATATCCTGTTCATTGGCCCGCCGGAAAAAGAAGCGGAGTGGCAGGATGAAGGATTGCAGGGAACGGCGCGTTTTATCCAAAGGATAATGCGGTTAGTCGACACCTTAGGCGAATACCGCGACAGCGACAAAACTTCGGATTTAAACGCCATTGAAAAAGACCTGCGCCGTAAAATCCACTCAACGATCAAAGAAGTCACCGATGATCTGGAAGGCAATTTCCAATTTAATACCGCAATCAGCCGGATTATGGAATTGGTCAACCAGATTTATAAAGGCATGCAAGAGGGGGCCCTGCGCAAAAGCATTTATCGTCAGGCCGTGGATACGGTATTTCTCTTGCTTTCGCCGTTCACCCCGCACTTGAGCGAAGAGGTCAACAGCATCATGGGGAATAAAGGCTCGATTCTAAAGCGGGTGTGGCCCAAATACGACCCGGCCTATTTGCAGGCCGACGAATTCGAGATTGCGGTCATGGTTAACGGCAAGGTCCGGGATAAATTAGTTGTCGCGTCGGGGGCGGCTCAGGCGGAGATAGAGAAGAAGGTGGTGGAACTGGAGAAGGTAATAAAATTCCTTGAAGGTAAACAGCCGAAAAAAATAATTTATATTGTGAATAAGATGGTTAATATCGTGGTGTAAAAGAAAAAAATTTCACCACAGAGAACACAGAGTTCACGGAGAGAAACGAAAAACAATTTTGTCCACAGATTTCTCAGATTATCACAGAGAAAAATAAAGGAAGTGGACGGATAATCATGGGTAAAATATGTAGGGCAGGTCGTGATCTGCCCGTTACAAAATGCCACAAAACATTTTGGACGCCGATTAACGCAGATAAAATCAGGATAAAACAAATAAAATTTTCACCACAAAGAATATGGAATCTATGGAAAAAGTCAGCACAAGGCGAATGAAAATTATAAGAGATAATGATGGCGACATGCCCAGAGGTAATTTAAAGCGGATAAAAGATTTTCTTCCGTTGCCGGAGAAGTTAAATATGCCGCAGTGTACTGCCAAAGTAACGGTTAACAAAAAATTAATACAAAAAAATAGATGTAGGCCTGTTGAGAAAAATTCTGATAACAAATCGTGCGAATAGGGAAGGCGGGACAGATGTTAAGCCAGAAAGAAAAGAATATCCTATTAGCCGTAGAAAAGAGGCAAGGTTTTTTATTGTTTGCGTCGATTGCTTGCGCGGTGGTTGCTTTTGCCTGGCTCCTGTGCGGGTTTTACTATTATCATGATTACGCGATAAAATTACGGCAGAAGGTTGACTGGGTAGATAGTGTCGCGCCCCGGACCAGAACTGAAGCCGAATTAAAAGCAACCAGCAAAGCACTGCTCTCTGTATTCACCAGGCACTCCGGTAAAATCAGCGCTTTGTGGGTAGGTTTGGTTTTCTGTTCGTTCTCGGCATTTTCCCTTTTCCTTTTTGGGTTGTACTACGACCGGAAGGCATTTTTGGGGATGATAGGGAAGATACAGGAAGAGGCGCCAAAAACCTGAAAGAATTTCACCACAGAGCGGAATTCCGGGGACACGATACTTAATTTTTTCTTCGTGTCTTTCGTGCTCTTCAGCGAGTGAAACGAGCGGGTGGTGAAAAATCCAAAAAGAGGTGGATTCTATGATAAGGAAAATATTTAGCGGTTTTTTGTGTCGGCGTAAATCGGGTCGTGCCCTCAGGGCAGGCAGGTATTTTCTCTGCGCTGCCGCCGGTTTGTTGCTTTTTGCCGGGCTATGCTTTGCCCGGGATCGTTGGCAGGTCTCGGTATCACATGATGATTTTGAGTTGATCGGCCAAAAGATTTTTTATAATGAGGCCGGCGGGAATGCTGATTTGGTTGCCTGTTGGAATGAAGGTGAAGACTTCTTGTCGTTAGGCGTGGGACATTTTATCTGGTATCAAAAAGGCAAAGAAAAGGGTTTTATGGAAAGCTTTCCGGAGTTTTTGTATTTCATGCAAACGCGCGGTGAAAAAATACCTGATTGGCTCACGAAGATGAAGCGTGACGGCTACCCCTGGAAAAGCCGCGAGGAATTTATGAGCAATATGCATCCGGAGGAATTGGCCGGCCTGAGAAGTTTTTTGAATCGCACCAGGACTTTGCAGATAATGTTTATTTTTGACCGTCTCAACCGGGCTTTGCCTTTTATGGTGGCGGCCGAGCCCAAAGTTTCCCGCAACATTGAGTTTCAATTTCGCCGCCTCATATCTACGCCCGGAGGTATTTACGCCCTGGTCGATTACGTGAATTTCAAAGGCGAAGGCATTCTTGACGGCGAATCTTATAAGGGCCATCGGTGGGGCCTGCTTCAGGTTTTAAAAAGCATGCGCGGCAAAGATGAGGGTTTGGGCGCGTTAAAGGAGTTTTCCGCCTGCGCCGGGAGGTTATTGAAAATCCGCGTGCGTAACACGCCTGCCGGCGTTCATGAAGAAAGATGGCTTCCGGTATGGGAACGGCGTTTGAAGACTTATGTGGATTCTTATGGTATGTTCAAAAATAGCGCCGCGCAGCTTTAAACAATAAAAAAATTTCACCACAGAGGGCACAGAGTCCACAGAGAAAAGATAACGGCGAACAAGAACGAAAAAATTTTCACCACGAAGACACAAGGTTCACGAAGAAAAGATACGAAGTAATTTTGTCTACAGATCTCTCAGATTTTCGCAGATAAAAAATTTTAACAACGAATCACGGTACGCAGTATCCCTTTAGGGACGAATTACGCGAATGGGAGGATAATTCCGGGTACGAATTCTGGGGACACGATACTAAATTTTTTCTTTGCGCCCTTTGCGCCTTTGCGGGAAATGTTTTAGCTTTTTTTGAACTTTGTGTTCTTCGTGTGCTTAGGAGTGAGAAATTATTTTTTTGTATTCTTTGTGTCTTAGTGCCTTTGTGGTGAAGTTTTTGGTTTTATTTTTTATCTATGAAATACTCCCAAGCCGAACAAGGAAGAATCTTCATCATCCGTCTTGAAGACGGGGATATTATCCATGAAGCGATTGAAGGATTTGCCGCGGATAAGGGCATTAAGGCCGCTTCCCTGATTGTTTTGGGCGGTGTGGATACTGGCAGTAAACTGGTGGTTGGTCCCAAGCAGGGACGAAAAAATCCGGTTATCCCCATGGAACATATCCTTGATAATGTTCATGAAGCGGCCGGGACAGGGACTATTTTTCCGGATAAGAAGGGAAAGCCGGCGCTACATATGCATATTGCCTGCGGAAGGCAGGCGGCGACAGTAACCGGGTGCGTCCGCAGGGGCGTGAAAACATGGCACGTGCTGGAAGTTATTTTATTCGAATTAGCTGACACTACGGCCGCACGAGTTTTAGATCATGACACGGGTTTTGAGTTGTTGAGGCCATAGCCTAAACAAGATGTTTTATTCATTCGCTGGCGGTATGATAATTTCTAGGGTAAACATAGGAATTAATAACGCCTTGTGTTGTCTTCTTGATTTACGCAGGGAGGAGAAAAGATGAAAAAATATTTGGCGGCTATGGCCGCCGGATTATTGATCGCAGGGTTACTGGTAACTGCGCTGGCATTTGTGCAGGGCCTTGTGTCTGATAATATAGGTAAGAAGGAGACGAAGATGAAAAAGTCTATCGGGGCGAAAACTATTGTTTTCCCTACGCCGGTTTTTGTTGTCGGCTCATACGATAAATCCGGAAAGCCCAATGAAATGGTCGTCGCCTGGGGCGGTATCTGTTGTTCCAACCCGCCCTGCGTCGCCATCGCCATCCGGGAAGCGACTTACACTTACGGCAATATCATGGCGCGTAAGGCCTTTACGATCAGCATCCCTTCAGAAAAATATATCAAAGAAGCCGATTATTTTGGTATTGTTTCGGGCCGGACCGAGGATAAGTTTGCCGCTACTAAGCTTACGCCGGTAAAAAGCGACCTGGTGGATGCTCCGTATGTTAAGGAATTTCCGCTTGTCTTGGAGTGCTCCGTGATCCAGGTCGTGAAATTAGGATTGCACACCATGTTTATCGGCGAAATCAAGGATGTGAAGGCCGATGAGGCGGCATTGGGTAAAGATGGAACGCCGGACATCGAAAAAATAAAACCGATGGTTTTTGACCCGGCAAACCGTACCTATTACGGCATCGGTAAATACTTAGGCGATGCATTTTCAGAAGGAAAGAAAATAAAAAAATAAGGAGACTATGAAAAGCAAAGTTTATTTTGTCGCGGTAGCCGATAGCGATACTACTCAGGTTGTTCATGAAAAGCTTACCCGGCTTATTAACGAGAGCGCGGTCCTGGATTTTATAAAGGAAAGCTGGCGGGTGGCGGTCAAAGTGCATTTCGGAGAAAAGGGGAATACCGGTTTTATACGGCCGGAGTATTTTGGGGTTATCTCCCGGGAAATCTCTAAAAGAAAAGCTTCCCTGTTTTTATCCGATGCTAATACGCTTTATCGCGGCCAACGGCTGAACTCTAAAGACCACCTGCAGATTGCTTATGAGCACGGTTTTACTAAAGAGGCCACCGGAGCGGAAGTGATTATCCCCGATGACACTAAAAAGGAAAATGTTGTTGAAATAGAGATCAACCAAAAGTTTATTAAGAAAGCTAAAATTGCCAAAGTTTTTATCGATGCCGACGCGATACTGGCGGTCAACCATTTCAAGGGCCATATTTTGACCGGCTTCGGCGGAGCGTTAAAGAATTTGGGGATGGGTTGCGCGACAAGAGAAGGCAAACTCGCCCAGCACTGCGATGTCGCGCCGGTTGTCCACATCGAGCAATGCACCGGCTGTGGGGAATGTCAGGCCATTTGTCCCGTGAAGGCAATCCAAATCAAAGATAAAAAATCGGTGGTCGATAAAACTAAATGTATCGGCTGCGCGAGCTGCCTGGCGGTTTGTCCCACCATGGCGATGTTTATTGATTTTGCCGCCGGCGAAAAAACACAGTATAAGCTGGTTGAGTATGCCTGCGCCGTGCTTAAGAACAAGAAAAATAAAGCGGGTTTTATTAATTTTGCCTTAAAGATCAATAAGGAATGCGATTGCTGGGGTATGGAAAATCCGCGAATTGCCCCGGATGTCGGAATTTTTGCTTCTTCCGATCCGGTAGCCATCGATAAAGCAAGCTACGATTTAGTCAATCGTGCCTGCGGAAAAGATATATTTAAGGAAAACCACCCGGAACAGGACGGCATGAAACAGCTCAAATACGCCCAGGAGATAGGCTTGGGTAATCTTGAATACGAATTGATAAAATTATAGTTAATGCTAATTTTAAGGTAATCAAGAACGGTAAAGATGTTAAACCCGTGAAATATAAAGAAGAAAAAATACCCGTGATTGTTTATGTCGCCTGCGGCTGGCCGTTATTTCTGGTAGCGGTCGGCGGCGCGATCGGCGGTGCGCTGGGGGGAGCGGCCTACGCGTTAAACTTTTTCATCTATAAATCCAAACTTTCCGTGTTTTTAAAATATGTTTTAAATATCGGAATAGGTTTGACCGCGGTAGTTTTATGGTTTATTATCGCTTTGCTTTTTAGAAAATCAATCAAGCCGTAAGGAGGATCGATGAAAAAATTTATTTTTCTTATTGTGGTGTGTGTTTTATTATCGTCCTGCGGCACTACTTTACAGTCGGTTAAAAAAGAATTGGAAAGCGGCGGTTTTACCTTGTGGTATCCTGCCGAGAGCGGCATCGAGCCGGGGCAGATATGGTATACCGACGGCGCGCATAAAGCCATTTTGCAAAGACGCCCCGAATTGTTGAAGCTCGACGCTCCGCGCCAGGCTAAGTTTCAAACCTTAGGAAAACAAGTCAGCGCTAAAATCTCCCTTGATTCTTCTTTCATGGCCGACTTGCTGGGCGACCCGGCTTTTTCCGGTTTATTGAGCGCGGGCACGGTTAAGGACGTGAAGCTTGATTTTGGCGCAACGAGCATATCACGGCTGGTGCTCGGCGATTTGGAAAATGAACAGTTACCCGCGTCCTACCGCCGGGCGTTACGAAAAATCCAGGATAAAACCCCTAATATGGTGCTTATTTCCGGAGTGGTGGAGACATCCGGCATGGCCTATACCTTTACCTGTGACGATACCGCAAAGCTTCAGTCGCAGGCGTCTAAGATTGAAAAAATCCTCAATGCTACGTTTGAACTTGATGTTGAGAGTAATAGTACGGCGGTATGGCGGATACCGGAGAACATGAAACTGGTCATAGGTATTTCGCCGGAACGGGGCAATCTTCTATTGCTTGCCGGAGGAGATGATAAGGCGGTAGCGTGGAGCACTTTATCGGATATGAAACAGTGGAAAACAGTGAACGTCGAAAATTATACCTTTGATTCTTCCGCCGCGGCTATGGCGCGGGAAATCAATGCTTTTTAATGAGGCTTATCCAGCACTAATTTCATTTTGAAATTAGTGCTGGCTGTAGCCGAATTAATCCCGCCAAAGGCGGGATTATGCCAACTCCACCAACGTCAGCCGGTCGTATACTGACTCCGGCAGCGCGCGGCTTGACTAAGAAGATCGCCCGTTTAAAAAAGACAGGGCGAGTTAGGGGGCACGCCCCTGGGAGGATGATTCAAAATGAACAAGATAGTGAAAATAATTTTGTTGGTATTGATTGCGTTGGTGATTGGGCAGGGGCTTGTCCTGTATAAGCAGGGGCAGCAGCGTTACCCTGTGGCCGGGAAGATTATTGAGGAAAAAATTAACGAATTGACCAATCAGGTAGGTTATGCCAGGCTGGTGAAAATGATCGGCCAGCCGGGTCAGACCGAAGAAAAAATTGTAGACGGAGTGACTTATTATATCGGCTATCACGTGGAGATGGCGGTGGATATAGCGGTATCCAACCGGGTCAGGGTGAAAGGCTACGCGCGCTGTATCACACTTATCCCTTTTACCAATTATCGGTTGGGCCCGGATTTTGACTACCTGATCGAGGGGTAGGGAGACAAATATAGAATTATTATGATGGAAAAAATAGCAGTTTTCTTTAATAAACTTTCCCGGCCGGCAGTAATCATCATCGGGTTTCTGCTGGTCGTGTTGTTGGGGGTTATCGATTATGCCACCGGTAAGGAGATATCTTTTTCGATATTCTATTTAGCCCCGATAATCCTGGTGGCGTGGTATGCCGGCGCGGCGCCGGCTATTCTTGTATCTTTTGCCGGCGCGGCAACCTGGTTCGGCGCCGATTGGTTAGCCGGCAGTACCTATTCGCATTTTTTAATTCCCTGCTGGAACGCTTTGATGCGCTTAGGTTTTTTTATCATCATCGTTTTCCTGTTATCGAAATTAAAAAATGTGCTTGAACGGGAAAGGGCGATGTCGCGCACCGATGCCCTTACGGGGGTTGCCAACAACCGTTATTTTGACGAAATTGCTACGAACGAGATCATCCGGTTAAAACGATACGGGCGTGTCTTCAGCGTTGCCTACCTCGATCTAGACAATTTTAAATATGTCAATGATGTCTGGGGCCATAGCATGGGGAATGCCCTTCTGTCTTCGGCGGCCCGGGGTTTCAAAAACGATACCCGGCTCATCGATACAGTAGCGCGTGTCGGCGGCGATGAATTTATTATCCTTATGCCGGAAACCGATGCTGAAAATGTCCGGGGTGTTTTAGTGCGAATCAAGGAAAACTTCGATGAACTTATGCGTAAAAACCAATGGCCGGTAACGATAAGCATCGGCGTAGTCACCTTTACCGTATCGCCCCTGAACAGCGATGAGCTTATCGGCATCGTCGATAACCTGATGTATCGCGTCAAGAGCAGCGGCAAAAACAGCATCCGGTACGAAGTTTTAAAAAGGTGAACGATGTTCCAGCTTACCGCTAACGAAAGAAAAGTTTTAATCGGTATCGCGGTCGTGATTTTTGCCGGCGCGGGGATAAAATATTTTAAAGCCGCGACGGCGCGCTCGGTTTACGCCGATAGTCCAAAGATTACGCGCCTGCCCAGCGATAAACTTAGTGTTGCCGCGCCGCCGGCCGGCAACGTTACGGCGGGCATTTTAAAGAAGCAGAAAAGCCGCGGCGAAAGCAAAACGTTGTTTCCGATTAACGTCAATACCGCCAGCCAGGAAGAACTTGAGAGAATCCCCGGAATCGGCCCGATAATCGCCCGGCGCATTATCGAATGCCGCTCCACGCGCGCTAATTTTTATACTCTTGATGATCTGGCCGTAGTTGAAGGTATCGGCAGGAAGAAATTGGAAAAGATAAGAGATTATATTTCTTTATAAGATTATTTTTTTGCTGCGAAAAAAATAACTTGATTGCCATTCCCAACGCTTCGCGCAAATTTTATTTTAACGGCAGTCAGTATGTCGGGTTTAAAATTACTCCCTCCGGGATATTACTTGTGCCCTTGGAAGTTAAAGAAAAAGACCCTATACTGAGGAAGAATGGAAAAAAATCGAAGAGTTGGCATCCCATAAAGGGAAAGCCTATAAATCCGCAAAGGACGCTAAGAAGCATATTGATGCGCTATGATTACCTGGGAATCTAAGCCCTCTTTCGATAAAGCAGTCAAGAACTTGCCGGATAAAGACAAGGCAGAAATAAAATAACTCGCTAAAGGCCTTATTGATATTCTGCAAAATGGAAATAAATGGATAAACAAGTCGGATAAAGTGAGCCGTTAACTATGTCGCATTCAAGATTCAGTAAAAACAAAATCTATCCTTACCTGGCAAGCGTAGGCCTTGTCTTTATTATGACATTGCTGGGTGAAATTGTCAAAGGAAGGCTTGAACCGACAAATATTGTGATGTTTTATTTGTTGGCAGTAGTGATAGCTGCTATCCGATGGGGTCAAGGGACGGCGATCGTCACTTCGATATTGAGCGTTATCGCGTTTGATTTTTTCTTAGTGCCGCCATATTACACTTTCAACGTTCACGGTATGGAATATCTTTTTACCTTTGCAGCTTTTTTTGCGGTCGGCGTTATTATCAGTACTCTTGCGTCAAAGGCAAGGCAGCAGGCGATTAAGGCACAGGAAAAGGAAGCGCAGGTCACTATGCTTTATCGCTTAATCAAAGACCTATCCATATCCGATTCTTTAGAGCATGCGTTGTATACTATTAGAATTAATGTAGCGCAGATATTTGACTGCCATACCGCTATTTTTTTGCCCGCAGGCTCAGGCATTGAACTAAGCAGTTTTGACTCCGGATTCCCCATGGAAGAACACGAAAAAACAATTGCCGGATGGGTCTTCAAAAATGAAAAAGAAGCCGGATGGAGTACGGACATTTTACCGGCCGCAAAAGCACATTACCTTCCGCTCAAAACCTCGCAGGGAGTTTTTGGAGTTTTAGGAGTTTTTTTTAAAAAAGACAAAGAAGGCCTGGACTCCAGGGAAAATAGCCTGTTGAATGCATTGGCAAGCCAGGCGGCAGCCGCAGTCCAGCGTATTAAGTTATTTGAACTATCCCGCCAGATGGAACTTGTCCGCGAAACAGAAAAGTTACAGGTCGCGCTTTTAAACTCTATCTCTCATGATCTCAGGACGCCGCTTGTGTCGATCATGGGAGCCTTAAGCAGCCTCTTGCAGGATTCATCCTTGCTTGATGCCGAAATGCGTAAGGAACTTTTAAAGACTGCCTATGAAGATTCGGATAGCCTGAATCGGCTCGTAGGCAATCTCCTCGACATGACCCGGGTTGAAGCGGGGACTTTAAAGATCAACGCCAAACCTTGCGACTTACGCGATGTTGTCGGCACTTCATTGCAGGCATTAAAGGATAAACTTGAGAAGCGAAATGTGCGGATAAATATTTCACAAAATATGCCTGAAGTCCCGATGGATTTTACACTGATGATGAGGGTTTTCGTAAATTTAGTGGATAATGCCGTTAAGTATTCTAACCAGGATATGCCGATTGAGATCACGGCCGAGCCGTCGGAGAGCGAGGTAAAAATTGAAGTAAAAGACAAAGGCTTTGGGATCCCGGAGGAAGACATAACGCATATTTTTGATAAATTTTACCGGGCAGTAAAACCGCGCCAGGTAACCGGTACGGGCCTTGGGTTGTCCATTTGCAAGGGTATTGTTGAGGCGCACGGCGGCCGGATTTTTGCCGAAAATAATTCCGATAAGGGAGCTACATTAACGGTGATATTACCGTTGGGGGCGAAAAAGGCATAAATGGCAAACCAGAATATGCGGATTCTTATCGTTGACGATGAAAAGACAATCCGGCGTTTTCTAAAGACAACTCTTATCTCTCATAACTATAATGTTTCTGAGGCTACCGATGCCAAAGAAGCTTTGGAGTATTCTGTCTCTTCGCATCCGGATGCCATAATTTTAGACCTTGGCCTGCCGGATATGGATGGCATCGAGGTTACGCGTCAAATTAGAAAAAGAGCCAAGACCCCGATTATTATCCTGTCGGTCCGAGAAAATGAAGCCGACAAGATCGCCGCGCTGGATGCCGGCGCTGATGATTACCTGACAAAACCTTTTAACGCCGGGGAGATGCTGGCGCGGCTGCGCGCGGTGATGAGACGGCTTCTGCCGCAAAACGAGAGGTCAATATTTAAAGTAGGGAAGCTGTCGATAGATATATCCAATCATAGCGTGGAAGTCAAAACCCGCCAGGTTCATCTTACGCCGACAGAATATGATCTCCTGAAAGTACTTGTCTTAAATGCCGGAAAGATTATGACCCATAGCCAGATATTAAAAGAAATCTGGAATAAAGACGAAGATTTTGAAGAGGCTTCGCATCTTTTAAGAGTGACGATCAGCAATCTACGAAATAAGATAGAATCCAATCCTGATAGGCCTACCTATATACTTACCGAACCGGGCGTCGGGTATCGTCTTTCCTCCGAAATTTAATGAGACTTCACCGAACGCAAGCCGTAGGCGCCGCGCGAGGTGGTAGTGAAACTTAGACATTTGTAAGTTGAAAGCGCAACAAATGTTTTTAGTTGAACTATCCCCGTAAGGGGATAGCCGAACAATAAAACTTGGTTTGCCGTAATACGGCAAAACTTAGTTTTATTGCCCTGAGCGAAGCCGAAGGGTTAACCTTAGCGAATTTAACCATCCCTCTGGCAATAACGTATTATCCCAGGTATGGAATCTTGACGAATTATTGACTTAACTTTTTTCATATTGGTTGTAAAATTCTTCTATAATTAGAAGCAAAGATATAAAAAATGAGTTAAAACAAATTTTAGAGAAGGAGGCATCGGTGATGAAAGATAAAATTTATTGGCTGGGAACCGGCGTGTGCGCTATGCTGATAATATATCTGGTAGTCGGGTTTTCAATGCTTCATTAACCGGAAAAATGCTTTTCAAGCATTTTTCCGGTCTGTGAAAAAATTCCGCCTAATACATTTTAATGAATTTTTTCTAACAAAAAACATAAAATGACGCATTATAACTTATTATTCTATAAGGAGTGAGATATGGATTGGTTATTTTTTGGGATTACACTGTTTCTTTTGCTGACTTCAATCGGTTTCATTATTTTATGCGATCGAGTATGAATACAAATAATAGAGGTGCGCGATGACGACTATTTATTGGATTGGGGGGATTATTTCCATTTTTTTATTCGCTTATCTATTGATCGCTCTGCTTAAACCGGAGATATTCTCATGAATAGTTTAAACTCAATTGAAAAAGAAGAGGGCGCGGGATGAACTGGGATAACTTTATTCAAATATCTATTTATCTTATTGTTCTATTGTTGGCGGCTAAGCCGCTCGGTACTTTCATGGCCCATATATATGAAGGAAGGCCGGCCGGCCTTAACGTCTGGTTTGCCTCATTTGAAAAGTGGATTTATCGGGTTTGTGGTGTCCGGGCAGAAGCCGGCATGACATGGAAAAAATACGCTGTCTGTGTCATGCTCTTTAACGTTCTGGGGCTCGTTGTCGTTTATGCCCTTCAACGCCTTCAGTCCTTTTTGCCTTTTAATCCCATGGCGATGCCGTCGGTTTCGCCCGATTCTTCATTTAATACCGCGGTAAGTTTTGCTACCAATACTAATTGGCAAGGTTACGGCGGCGAGAGCACTATGAGCTATTTGACACAAATGCTGGCGTTGACGGTTCAAAATTTTGTTTCCGCCGCGACGGGCATGGCGGTTTTAGTTGCGCTCATCCGGGGATTTATTCAAAAACAAACAAGGACTCTGGGCAATTTCTGGGTGGATTTAGTCAGGTCAACCCTCTATATTCTAATGCCGCTTGCAATAATTATGTCTTTGGTTTTAGTATCGCAAGGTGTGGTCCAGACTTTTAAGCCAAGCGTAACGGCAGCACTCGTCCAGCCCATGAAAGATGGGGCGGGCAAGACGGTGACGCAACAGACCATCGCCGTTGGCCCGGCGGCATCCCAAATCGCCATTAAACAATTGGGAACCAACGGTGGCGGTTTCTTCAATGCCAATTCGGCTCATCCTTTTGAGAATCCGACACCGTTATCCAATTTTTTGGAAATGTTATCACTGCTTCTGATCCCGGCCGCGCTGTGTTATACTTTCGGTTTTATGGTCAGGGATCGTCGTCAGGGGTGGGTGCTGCTGGCAGCAATGCTGATTATCTTTATTCCCTGTCTCTGGGGTTCTGTACACTTTGAACAAAAAGGAAATCTTCTCTTTGATAAATTAGGTATTGACCAACGCGCAAGCGTTTTTCAGCCCGGCGGTAATATGGAGGGAAAAGAGGCGCGTTTTGGTATCGCCAATTCTGCCCTTTGGTCAGTGGCGACTGCTTCAGCTTCTAACGGCTCAGTAAATTCCATGCATGATTCTTTTATGCCTTTAGGCGGGATGATTGCTATGTGGTTGATTCAACTCGGCGAGGTTATTTTTGGCGGCGTGGGTTCCGGGCTGTACGGCTTGATCGCCTTTATGATTGTGGCAGTTTTTATCGCCGGCCTTATGATTGGCAGGACTCCTGAATACTTAGGCAAGAAGATCGAAGCCTATGAAATGAAGATGGCCTCTTTGGTCGCATTTATCCCGCATGTTTTTATCCTCATCCCGACCGCGCTGGCGGTGCTTATTCCTGCCGGCAAAGTAGGGATGCTCAATCCCGGCGCGCATGGTTTTAGCGAGGTCCTTTACGCTTTTTCCTCCGCTTCAGGGAATAACGGAAGCGCTTTTGCCGGATTGTCGGTTAATACGCTTTTCTATAATACCGCTTTGGGGTTAGCGATGTTTTTCTGTCGGTATTGGCTTATCATCCCGATGCTGGCCATTGCCGGCTCCTTGTCGGCGAAGAAAATTGTCCCGGTGAGTTCCGGCACTTTGCCGACACATACGCCGCTTTTTGCTTTCTTTCTGGCAATGGTTGTTCTCATCGTCGGCGCGCTGGCATTTTTCCCGGCGCTTGCCTTGGGGCCAATTGTTGAACATTTGATGATGAGTCGTATTTAAGGAACTAACACCCGGCGCTAATCGGCACCCGGCCCCTATAGGAATTGGGCCGGTGTTCGCTCTTTAGCGAAAATTGCGCTGGTGTTGTGTCCCCACACAAGAGGGAGCTATGAATAAATCACATAAATCGAAATCTTTGTTTGAGCCGTCTATTATCGGGCCGGCGATCATCGATTCGTTAAAGAAATTAGATCCCCGGCACCAAATTAAAAATCCGGTAATGTTTGTGGTTTTGGTGGTCAGCGTGTTGACTACGGGGCTATATTTTCAGGCAATATTCGGGCACGGGGAGGCTCCGGCAAGCTTTATTCTGGCCATAGCCCTGTGGCTATGGTTTACCCTGGTCTTCGCGAATTTTTCCGAAGCGATGGCCGAAGGCCGCGGGAAAGCGCAGGCCGCCAGCCTTAAAAAAGCCCGAAAAGACACTCCCGCGAAAAAACTTTTACAGCCGAAACGCAGTTCCGCCTACGTTACGGTTTCGGCTACGACTCTTCGCAAGGGCGATGTGGTTTTTATCGAGGCAGGAGATTTTATCCCCATGGACGGCGAGATCATCGAGGGGGTGGCGTCGGTTGATGAAAGCGCCATAACCGGTGAAAGCGCTCCGGTTATTCGTGAATCCGGCGGGGACCACAGTGCCGTTACGGGAGGTACGCGAGTGCTTTCCGATTGGCTGGTGGTGCGCGTCAGCTCAAACCCCGGCGAGACATTTTTGGATCATATGATTGCGATGGTCGAAGGCGCGAAACGACAAAAAACACCCAATGAGATAGCGCTCAGTATTTTACTCGCGGTATTTACCATAATATTTCTTTTAGCCACGGTGACACTTTTACCGTTTTCGATTTATAGCGTAATATCATCCGGGCATGGAGTGCCGATTACGGTGACCGTATTGGCCGCGCTGTTGGTATGTCTTATACCGACTACAATCGGAGGATTGCTTCCGGCGATAGGTATCGCGGGCATGGATAGGATGATACAAGCCAACGTTATCGCGACATCCGGTCGCGCCGTTGAGGCGGCGGGAGATGTTGATGTACTGCTTTTGGATAAGACCGGGACTATAACATTGGGAAACAGACAAGCGGTAGCCTTTATACCAACGAAGGGCGTGACTATTGAGTCATTAGCCGATGCGGCGCAGCTTTCCTCGTTGTCGGATGAAACACCTGAAGGAAGAAGCATCGTCATTCTGGCAAAAGAGAAATACGGCATCAGGGAACGCCAGGTACATGAACTTGAAGCGAAATTCATTCCTTTTACGGCGCAAACTCGTATGAGCGGCGTAGATTTAGGCGATGGCCGGCAAATAAGGAAAGGCGCTGCCGATGCCATAGAAGATTATGTGAAAAAATCCGGCGGTTTATTCCCCGAAGATTTAAAATCAAATATCGAATCGATAGCTAAATCGGGCGGTACTCCTCTTGTGGTATCAGAGCATAAGCGCGTGCTTGGCGTTATCCAATTGAAAGACATTGTAAAGGGCGGGATCAAAGAACGTTTTGCGGAATTGCGCCGCATGGGGATCAAGACTATTATGATCACTGGTGATAATCCTCTGACCGCGGCGGCCATTACCGCGGAGGCGGGCATGGATGATTTTTTAGCTAAAGCTACGCCCGAGACCAAGCTTAAACTTATTCGCGAGATGCAGTCAGGCGGCAGGCTTGTCGCCATGACCGGAGACGGAACAAACGACGCGCCGGCTCTCGCGCAGGCGGATGTTGCGGTTGCCATGAATACGGGAACTCAGGCCGCTAAAGAAGCGGGAAATCTCATCGATCTCGATTCTAATCCCACAAAATTAATTGAAATTGTTGAGATTGGAAAGCAACTCCTCATAACCCGGGGCTCGTTAACGACATTCAGTATTGCTAATGACGTTTCAAAATATTTTGCGATCATTCCGGCCGCGTTCGTCGGCACCTATCCGGCGCTTAAGGCGCTTAATATTATGCGCCTTGCTACACCGGAGAGTGCGGTGTTGTCCGCGGTGATTTTTAACGCGATTATTATCATCTTGCTTATTCCATTAGCGTTGCGCGGAGTACCGTATAGGCCGATGAAAGCGAGTCTCCTTCTCCGAGATAATCTGTTAATTTACGGTGTCGGGGGAATCGTCGCGCCATTTATCGGTATCAAGCTGATCGACATGATGCTAGTGGCTTTGCGGTTAGTCAAATAAGATATGGAAGAGGAGGCACCCCGCGCTTAAAGGCACCTGGCCTTTAAATGGATTGGGCCAGTGTTCGCCCTTTAGCGAAAATTGTGCGGGTGTTGTCCTTATTGTTGACTCCGAACTCGCTGGGTACGCAAAAAATCTCCCGCTCTTTCAGAGCGGGGCATTTTTTGCGACTCGTTCGGAGTTGTTTTGCCCGTTCTATAATTCTATTAGCTTGCAGAACAAGGAGAAGAAAAATGTTCAAAGAATATATTAAACCGGCGCTTCTTTCTTTTTTGGCCCTGACGATTATCGCGGGAGTTATCTATCCGTTTTTTATTACGGTAATCGCGCAAACGTTATTGTCTAATCAGGCTAATGGCAGCCTAATATATAGAAACGGAAAGGTTGTTGGCTCGTCTCTCATCGGCCAGGCGTTTGACGATCCTAAATATTTATGGGGGCGCATCTCCGCGACTTCACCCATGTATAACGCGGCGGCTTCTTCAGGTTCTAATATAGGGCCTTCTAATCCCGCCTTGATTGATGAGATAAACGGGCGCATCAAAGCGTTAAAAGCCGTTGATCCGGATAACGCAAATCCTATTCCGGTAGACCTTGTTACTTCTTCGGCAAGCGGACTCGATCCGCACATAAGTCTCGCCGCCGCTGATTACCAGGTTCCAAGGATCTCTAAGCATAGGGGAATTACGGAAAGTGTCGTCAAGGAAGTCATACAGAAGAATACGACCGGGCGCTTTCTTGGCTTGATCGGTGAACCTGTTGTGAACGTACTGAAAGTAAATTTAGATTTGGACGCCTATAAAAAATAGAGGCAGGTTCTAGTACCGCGTTAACTTAATTATTAATAGTGGTACGCGGTGCAAGTGCATGTAAAAATTAATTTTTCTCCAAGTGATACCATTAAAAATTAATTTAACAGTGCGCTAGTTTGGATAAAAAAGGATAAAATATGCGCATGAGATATCTCAAGAAATTAGCAGAAGTAACCATGGCCATCTTTGCCATCGGGGAAATAAAAAACTACTTTTGAATAAATACGGTGAAAGGGACAACGCCGGTGTTTTTGCTGCCTGGGAACGAACCATGACCGAAATATCCGATCGGCTATGGATCTGTGCCGAATACATGGATACCAAAAGCGCGTACGGCTGCTGGAACTACGGCTTTTCCTGGAAATGTTCCGACAAAACATCATTTATCTTAGGTTATGACGTTTACAACAATAAAGATTTAGCTAATACAATGACGATGCAGATCGATATTGATTTTTGATTAGGCTTGCCTGTGGCAAACCACAGGTTATTTTTTTTCAATTTTAATTTAAATAATGTTATGATAATATTTATCTATGAATAATAGACCTGATCCGGATAAGATACTAAAACAAGTTCAAACCGAAGAATCGCCAAGAGGAAAACTTAAAATTTTCTTTGGCGCGACCGCCGGCGTCGGTAAAACATATACCATGCTTGAAGAGGCAAGGCGCCGTAAGAAGGACGGGGTCGATGTTCTCATCGGGGTGGTTGAAACGCATAAACGCTCGGAAACGGAAGCACTTCTGGAAGGATTGGAGGTCATCCCTCTAAAAACAACTCTTTATAAAAATATCGAGATCAAGGAATTCGATTTAGAGGCGGCTTTAAAAATCCACCCGGCATTAATCCTGGTTGATGAACTCGCGCACACTAATGCGCCGGGGTCGCGTCACGCGAAACGATGGCAGGATGTCGATGAATTGCTCGAAGCCGGAATCGATGTTTATACTACCCTTAACGTGCAGCACTGCGAAAGCATGAATGATGTTGTCGCGCAGATCACCCGGATACTTGTCCGAGAAACGGTTCCTGACGCGTTTCTGGAAAAAGCAGACGAAATGGAACTCGTTGACATTCCTCCGGAAGAGTTGTTGAAGCGCCTTAAAGAAGGCAAGGTATATTTAGGCGAACAGGCGGAGCTGGCCTCGCAGAATTTTTTCCGGCTGGGCAATCTTATTGCCTTGCGCCAACTTGCCTTGAAATACACTACGCGAAGCGTTGATACTAAACTGCGGGAGTATAAAGATACCCATACGATATCGACTGTCTGGAAGGTGGGGGAACGATTTCTAGTATGCATAACTCCTAACCCCCGGGCGACCAAGATTATCCGCGCCGCCAAGCAAATCGCGGCTGATCTGGGAGCGCAGTGGACCGTGGCTTACGTTGAAGCATCTTCGACCATCGAAAACGTCGCGAGTAAAGAACGGGTTAATGAAATGCTGCGGTTTGCCGAGAAAATGGGCGCGCAAACCGCTACATTAACCGGCGACGATATCGCCGAAACAATCATCGCCTACGCGCGGTCAAAAAATATATCGAAGATTGTCATGGGCAAACCAGGAAGGCCACGGCTGCGCGAATTGTTTTACGGCTCACTTATCGACAGGCTGGCCAGAAAATGCGGAGAAATCGACCTGTATTTGATCAGCGGCGAGGTTGAAGAAGAATTACCCAGAATGCAATATATCCCGATGGAAAAATTTTCCTGGAAAGGTATCTTCTGGGCTTTTATCATTGTTGCGATATGCACGGCAATCAATAAAATTTTGTTTTCTTATCTAGCCCTGGCTAACCTGATCATGGTCTATCTCTTAGGGATAACCTGGCTTGCTTTTTGCTACGGCCGGCGCACCGCAATTGCCGGAACATTATTCAGTGTCGCTTTTTTCGACTTCTTTTTTGTCCCGCCTTTCTACACTTTTGCGATGATGGATCCGGGGCATTATGTAACTTTTGGCGTAATGCTTATTGTCAGTTTCATCATCGGCAGCTTAACCGGCCGGCTTCGCCGCCAAACCGCCGCGATGCGCCGCCGCGAAGAAAGAACCCAGGTCCTTTACGCGTTAAGCCGGGACCTTGCCAAGTCATCCCGGCCGGAGGAATTATTCCAGATATTGCTTGCTCACATCCAGGATTTTTTTAAATATCCGGCGGTTATTTTTGCGGAAAATGTGGATAAAAAACTGGATATCCTGACTGCAGTCTTAAACGGCAGAGAACTGGCCGACCGCGAAAAGGAAACGGCCAATTGGACGTATCAACACCGTCAAGCTGCGGGAAAAAGCACCGATACTCTTTCCGGCTCACAGGGTTTTTATATGCCGCTTATCGGCGCGCAGGAAGTAGTGGGGACATTGGGTATATATCCGGGCGATAACCAGGATTTTCTTAGCCCGGAAAACTATCATATTCTGGAGATATTTGTAAAACAAACTGCCTCGGCGGTGGAGGGGGCGGTGCTTGCCGCCGCCAATATCAAAGCGGAAGCGGAGCTGGAAACAACGCGGCTGCGCAATATGATTCTCGACACATCCGCTTACGATTTTAAAAAATCCCTGGTTACAATCTCTAGATGCGCATCGGACTTATCGAATCCGGAAATTTCCGCTAATGTTGAAAAGAAAAATAATTTAATCAAGGAAATACAGACCGAAACAAAACAACTAAACGATTTAATCGATGAACTGCCCAAAATTATCGATGAGTTAAAAGGATAAGGCGGTTGATGCGTGTATTCCTGAAATGTTGTAAAACTTTGAGGAGGCTATCGTGATCATTAAGCCCGGCATCAAGGATTGTATAGGGATGGCCATTGGGGCGGGGATATTGTTTGTGGCTATACTTATATTATTGCGTTTCCAAACCGGTCAGAGCCCTGTCGATAAACTTGTCTTTAAAGCCAGGCGGGTGGATATAGTGGCCCGGATGCGCTTGGCTCTGGCTTCGGCCTCAGAGGCTGAAAAGAGCGCTGTCCTGGCTGTTACCGACCAAGACTCACAGGGTTTCGCCGACCAGGCCCGCGCGGCTACTGCGGAGGTGGAGCGGAAACGCAAGGAACTGGAAGAGCTCTTGGCGAAAGGCGGTACCCAGAGCGAGAGGAATCTTCTTGTCCAGTTTTCCAAGGTTTTTGTTGATTTTCAGCGCATCGACAGCGAATTGTTGAATTTGGCAGTTAAGAATACTAATGTCAAAGCTTACAGCTTGGCCTTTGGCCCGGCCGCAGGCGCGCTTAAGGAAATGGACAATGCCCTTTCCCGTCTTGTGGCGAAGAGCGCTGGCTCTTCAGAGGCCAGAGACGTGGCAATACTTGCTTTTGGTGCCCAGGCTGCAGCGTTGCGTATACAGACTTTGCTTGCGCCGCATATCGCGGAAGAAAACGACAAAAGGATGGACGAGTTAGAAGCGCAGATGGCCGATGAAGATCAGCTGATCCATAAAAATATGGATGGTTTGGCTGTATCCCAAAAACTTCGCGGTGATCCTGATTTTGAAACGGCGGCAGCGGGCTACACACGGTTCAGCGAAATCAGGGGGCGCATTCTTGCTCTTTCTCGCGAGAACACAAATGTTCAATCCCTGGCCATATCCCTGGGCCAGAAGCGCAAGGTGCTGTTTCTATGCCAAGATCTGCTATCTGCCTTGCAGCAGGCTATTTTGGAGGAACCTATCGCAGGCGTGGACTATGGCTCAGTATCCAATCCTCGTTCGCTGCGGGTTGGAAAATCGGAAGCCGACAAATAGTTTTCGTTGAATGGATGAATTGAGTTACCGCTTCAGCGCGTCGGTATTCTTGAGCCGCCGGGAATTATTCGGCGAGGGGAGAGACATCTTCCGGGACGCGGGGATATCTCATACCTTGCCTACGCAACACACGAAAAAACCTCGTTGTCGAGCTTCATGCCCGTTTTCCATTCTTTATTAATTTTCTTGTCAAGATAAGGAAACGAGAGTATATTTGCTTGATGAGATTTTTGTTTCCGCAAGTATTGTCAAAGATATTTGTAACAGTTTGGTATTTAACATTATTTTTGGTATGAAAAGATTGGTGCCGGCTGGGAAAACAGGCCTTAGTTTTTTGTTGTGAGGTATAAAAATGGCGGATAAGACCAGAGAAGAATTAATTGAAGAGGTAAAACTTCTGCAAAAGCGGGTAGGGGAACTTGAGATAGCGGATACCGAGAACAAGAAAAATGAAGTCCTCGAATACGCCGAGAGCATTATCAATACCGTGCGCGAACCTTTGATTGCCCTGGATCAAGATCTAAGGGTAGTCTCCGCCAGCCGCTCCTTCTACGAAGTCTTTAAGGTAAACCCTAAGGAGACCTTGGGGCAGCTTATTTATGACCTGGGCAATAAACAGTGGGATATCCCCAAACTGCGGGAATTGCTGGAAACCATTCTTCCCGAAAAAGCAACCTTTGATAATTTTGAGGTGGAGCACGATTTTGCCACCATCGGCCGGCGCGTCATGCTTTTGAATGCCCGGCAGATTGAAAGAGTTTTGGGTAAGGAGAAGATTATTCTTCTGGCGATCGAGGATATCACCGAGCGCAGGGATATAGAGACCGGCCTGGAAAAGGCCTGGAAAGAATTAGAGACCATCAAGAAAATCGCGGATGAAGCCAGTGAATTTGCCCAGAGCGTCATCAATACCGTACGTGAGCCCTTAATCTCTTTGGATCAAGATCTTCGGGTGGTAACGGTCAGTCGTTCTTTTTATGAATTTTTTAAGGTCGACCCCAAAGAGACCGTAGGCCACCTTATCTATGACTTGGGCAATAAGCAGTGGGATATCCCTAAACTGCGGGAATTACTGGAAACCATTCTTCCCCAGAAGACAACCTTTGATAATTACGAGGTAGAACACGACTTCGTTGGAATCGGCCGGCGCATCATGCTTTTGAACGCCCGGCAGATTCAACGAGTATCGGGCAAAGAGCGGATTATCCTTCTGGCGATCGAGGACATCACCGAACGCAGGGGGATAGAAAACGGGCTGGAAAAGACCCGGAAAGAGTTAGCGGTGCTGGCCATCGAGTTGGAACGCGTCGCCCGGGTAAAATCCGAGTTTTTAGCCAACATGTCGCATGAACTGAGGACCCCGCTTAATTCCATTAACGGTTTCTCCGAGGTATTATACGATGAGACTTTTGGGACGCTCAACGAGAAGCAGAAGAAATATGTGAGTAATATTTTAGCCAGCGGCAACCATTTGCTTTTACTGATCAATCAGATACTGGATATGGCAAAAGTCGAAGCCGGAAAGATGAAATTGGTATTGTCCAGCCTGTCCATGAAAAGCCTGTTAAGTGAGATCTCAATGCTGGTAGCGGATATAGTCAGCAAGAAGAAGATTGAAATGCTGCTTGAGATAGCCGAAGACTTGCCGGATATCGAGGCGGATGAGCTCAAGGTAAAAGAGATACTTTATAACCTGCTTTCCAACGCCGTTAAATTTACCCCCGATGGCGGTAAAATCGGCATGCAGGCGAAAAAAGTTTATTCCGGGATAGAAATAACGGTTTGGGATAGGGGTATCGGTATCGCGCCGGAAAACATGGAGAAAATATTTGAAGGTTTTTTCCGCGTCGATACGCCATATTCCCGGGTAACCGAAGGGACCGGCCTGGGTTTACCGCTCTCAAAAAAGCTTGTTGAGCTTCACGGCGGGAAACTTTCTGTAGAATCAGGGGGGCTAGATAAAGGCACTTTAGTCCGGTTTGTTTTGCCTATTGTATCTTATGGAGGTGCAAGATGAAGAAGAAAGCGTTGGTTGTCGATGATGATGAAAAAAATTTACTGTTGGAAAAAGATCTTTTGGAAGTCGCCGGCTTCGAAGTGTTTGAAGCGAAAAATGCTGCCGAAGGCATTGCCGTTGCCCGGAAAGAAAAACCGGACATCATCGTTATGGATGTACGGCTTCCCGATATGCGCGGTACCGCCGCCGCCAAAATATTACGTCAAGACAAAGAGACGCGTGATATTCCCATTGTTTTTGTGACGGCTTCGCTTATGGGCGGGGACCGAAAGGAAATCGACGCCGTAACTAATAGCGGGTTCATGGGCAAGCCGGTAAATACGCGTACCTTTGCGAAAGAAATCAGTAAATTTATCAAGTAAGATGAGAGACAGGCCAATAATTTTAGTCGTTGATGATCAGCTCCAAAACATTGAGCTTCTTGAGGCGCATCTTACCCCTTCGGGTTATGAAGTTGTCAGGGCGGCAAACGGGGAAGAAGCGTTAGCCAAGGCTGCCCAATTACCCGATCTTATCCTGCTCGACATTATGATGCCCAAAATGTCCGGCTTTGAGGTCTTGCAAAAATTACACGCCGATGAAAAAACGCGGCTTATCCCGGTAGTGATGATCACGGCGCTTAGAGATACCGAAGACAAGGTAAAAGCCTTTGACGCCGGCTGCGACGATTTTATTTCCAAGCCGTTTGATAAAAACGAATTACTCGCCCGGGTGAGATCGCTGTTACGCATAAAGCGGCTTCAGGACGAAGTAAAAGAAAATTACGATAAGCTGAAGGAGCTGGAAGCGCTTAAAGACAACCTCGTGCATATGATTGTTCATGATTTCGATAACCCTATTATGGCGATCTCCGGCAATTTACAACTTTTAAAGCTTTTTCCCGAAAACCTAAGCGATGAGCAGAAAAATAACGTGGAAAAAGCGTTGGTTGTGTGTCAGTTTTTACAAAGAATGGCAAAAGACCTGCTCGATGTCAATAAGATGGAGGAGGGCAAGGCTACCTTGCGCCTAGAAAGCCTGAATCTCGGGGCTTTGACCAAAGATGCGGTTGAGCGGATGAAAGTCATCGCTTTTTGGGAAAAAAAAGAGCTGTTTTGCGACATCGCGGAAAATATACCGGAAATAGTTATGGATAAAGAGCTTATGGAGCGCGTCATGATCAACCTTATTAATAATGCCATCAAGTTTACCCGCGAAGGAGGCCAAATCGTAGTAAGCATTGGGCATGACCAACGGGAAAATAACGTGTATGTTCGCGTGCAAGACAACGGGATGGGCATTGCCGTGCAGTATCTTGACCGCCTTTTCGACAAATTCATGCAGATCAAGGTAAAAGAGGCTAAACACGGCTACGGCCTGGGCCTGACCTTTTGTAAAATGGCGGTGGAGGCCCACGGCGGAAAAATAAAGGTTGAGTCAGAAGCAGGCAAGGGTAGTACATTTATTTTTACTTTACCGATTACGAGATGAGGAGGAACGTATGGACAAAAAAATTCTGATCGTTGACGATGATTTGAATGTGCGCGAAATGTTATACAGCACGTTCAGCCGCCTGGGATATAATGTGATAACCGCTACTAACGGCAAAGACGCGGTCCGGCTCAGCCTGACAAAAAAACCCGATCTTGTGCTTTTGGATTTTAATATGTTGGATATGAACGGTATAGAGGTATTAAAAAACATAAGAGAGCAGGATGCCAAAGCAAAGATCATAATGCTTACCGGTGTGGGTACGGATGAATTGGAAAAACAAGCCCGTTCTTCAGGCGCTTCAGGTTTTTTACGCAAAAATTTAGGCATAGAGATTATTATCAAGGCTGTTAATGAAATATTAGTGGAAAAAAAGTATGTGAAAAGTAAGATACTCGTGGTTGACGATGACAGCGCCATCTGCGCGGTACTTAAGGAATTTTTGACTAAGAAAGGGTACGATGTTGCTATTGCTCCCAATGGTGAAGAGGCGCTGCGATTATTTAAAAGCGTAAAGCCGATGCTGGTGCTTCTGGACATTAATTTAGGCGGGATGGACGGCTTGGTGGTTTTAAAACATATCAGAGAAATCGACCAGAATGTCGGCGTGATAATGATGACAAGCGTTGACGACCAGAGAGCGTTTGAGGACGCTAAGAGTATGGGCGCTTGTGAATATATCATAAAGCCTTTTACCCTGGATTATTTGGAAATAGCAGTCCTTACGCGTTTGGCTATTGTTTCCGCGGTGGCCGGCTAATTCCGGGAATTCCAATCAACAATCAACAAGACGGTAGATTCAATTCCATATATCATAATAAGTTCCAAACCACCGATTCTTTTGAAAACAAAAATTATCTTGCCCCATTTAAGATAATCTTATATAATCTTATATAGTTAGATTATAAGGTTAACTTATGAATAAATTTACCCGAAGACTGCAAAATATACCCACAGAAATCTGGTCTAAGATCGCCCGCATTGACGAGTTTAAAGGCCAATGGATTGCCGGCGCCCGGTTGAATCCCCAGGTTTTAGGCCGTCTCAAAAAATCTGTTTTGATTACTTCCACGGGAGCTTCTACCCGCATCGAAGGTGCGCGTCTTTCCGATGAGGACATCGAAAAACTGATGCGCGGGATTTCCATACAAAAGTTTCGTGACCGGGATAAGCAGGAAGTAAAAGGGTATTATGAATTGTTGCAAAATGTATTTGAGGCCTATAAAACCATTGGATTTTCCGAAAATGTTATCAAGCATTTTCATAAAGAGCTTCTTAAGTATGTTGAGAAAGACCAATTGCATCGCGGCGAATACAAAAAACAAGAAAATAAGGTAATGATGGTTGATGGGGCAGGGAAAGCGGTTAGTATAATTTTCAATACCACCCCGGCTTATCTTACGCCTAAAGAAATGCAAGAATTAGTCGAAGCGGCGTGCGCGGCTTTTGAAGAAAAAAAATATCACCCTTTACTGGTTATCGGAAATTTCCTGGTAGAATTTTTACTTATCCACCCATTTACCGACGGCAATGGCCGGATTTCCCGCATCTTGACCAACGTATCGTTGCTGCAAGCAGGTTATCCCTACACGCCGTATGTTTCTCATGAAAAACTCATTGAAGACAACAAGGCGGATTATTATATAGCTTTGCGTAAAAGTCAGAAAACCTTACGAACCAGACGGCCTAATATTATTGCCTGGCTTGATTTCTTTCTGACGATTATATTAAAACAGTCGGAAATAGCGATTGAGCTTCTTTCCCGTGAAAATATAGAGAAGTTGCTATCAGCTAAACAACTTGCCGTGTGGCATTATTTACAAGAAGTGGTTGAGGCATCTCCGGGAGAAATTTCCCGCAAAACAAAAATAGCCCGTCCTACAATCAACCAGGTTTTAGATAAATTATTGCGCCTTAAAAAAATTGAACGCCTCGGTTTAGGCCGAAGCACGCGCTATCGCAAAATAAATGCGTAGATTAAACCTCGGCCACTTGCTTAATTTCTTTATTTTTATTTCCTTCGCTTTGGGGATTGCGGTTGGTTTTCATTTTAAGTGTTTTTTCACCTGCGTTTCTCTCCTCGTAATTTTCTTATCCTTTACTTATTTTTTCTACCGCAAAAATAAACTTTTTGTTTCCGATATTTTTATCTTGCTTTCTTTTCTCGCTTTGGGCGCGCTGTGGGTGAGGCCGTTCGCGCATAAAAGCCTGGAAGATTTCTTCAATGAAGACCGTAATATTGTTACCCTAAAAGTTATCTCAATACCACAGGAGCGGGGGTTTAGAAATACATTCAGCGCGCAGGTCCGCAATATTGACGGTATCACGGTCAATTCCGATATTAAGGTGATGGATTATAGCCGGAAGATGGAATATCTTAATTCCTATAAGGCTATCGGCCGTCTGGGTAAAAGAGACTTTCACGGCAATAATTTTTACGTGTTTTGGGTAAAATCAAAAACTAATCTCGAAAAACTTTCTTTAAGCAAATGGGATGGATTTTTGAAGACTGCTGATGCCGCGCTTCTTTCTCTATTTAAAAACAATATGGACGAATTGAGTTACCGTTTCAGCGCGTCGGTATTTTTAGGCCGCCGGGAATTGTTCGGCGAGGGGAGGGAGATATTTAAAGACGCGGGGATATCTCATTTGCTGGCCATCAGCGGTTCTAACATCGCCCTGGTAGCGGTAGGATTATTTTTTGTCCTGCAATTATTTAATATTAAATACCGTCCCCGGCTGTTTATCGCGCTGGTATTTCTGATTATTTATACTTTTGTCACCGGCGCCAATCCGCCGATTGTTCGTTCGACGATTATGTACGTGGTTTTTGCCGTCGGTTTTTTTGCCAGACGAAAAATAAACCCTTTTAATTCTTTAGGTCTAGCCGGTATAACCTGTCTGCTGGTTAATCCGTTATGGCTTTTAGACGTGGGATTCCAGCTTTCTTTTTTATCGGTATTCGCTTTGATTTTAGGGTCGGCGATATTCCCCTTAACGCCGTGGGAATTAAAACGTAAGGATTTTCCCCGGGAAGAAGATTCGCGTAAACTGCCGGCATTCGCCGGGAAGCTATCGTTGTTTTCCAGCGAGATTTGTTTAAATACCGCCAATTGCGCCAAATATACTTTTTTTGCTTCTTTGTTCGTCACTTTATTGATTACGCCGCTTATTGCTTTGTATTTTGGAAGGATATATATTCTGAGTATTTTTCATAATCTTATCCTGATACCTTTTTTCGGGATTATCAATCTGCTTATTTTTGCCCTGATTACCCTCGCCCCGTTTTCGTTCCTTACCCGGTCGATGGCCGAGGTTATTTCCATACTCGTTATCTGGTTTATGAAACTTACGCAATTTTTAGGCAGTGTGCCGTTTACCTACGTAACGTGTAAGTTTAATTCCTGGCAGGCGGGGGCATATTATTTTGTCCTGGCCGGAGCGTTACTGGCGATAAAATATCGTAGGGATAAACGGAGGGGGGAAGTAAAGGCGGTTACCGTATAGTGGGCGCCAACATTTTGCTATCTTGTAAACTAAAAATTCTGGTATAATTAATCAGTGCCGTCGGCAAGATGGTCGGTTAGTGTCTTTAAATAAAAAAGAAGAGTGGTAAAAATTTTATAAGGGAAAGGCTGAAAACCGCAGGTTTTCAGACGGATATTTTTTACGAAGTAAAAAATATATATGGACTGTCCGGTTTGTAAAAAAGGCATGGTCGTGCTGGAGCTAAATAAGGTGGAGATCGACCATTGTGTCCATTGCCGCGGCATATGGCTTGATTCCGGCGAGCTCCAGCTTTTGCTCGGGCACAAAAAAGATGAAACTATCGAGGCTTTCGCCTCAGCCGGCCGGGTTAAGGAAAAACCGAGAAAATGCCCGATGTGTTTAAAAAAGATGGATAAGGTTTTGTGCGGGCATCCTGTAGCCGTGATGATTGATAAATGCCGTAAGAATCACGGGCTTTGGTTCGATAAGGATGAACTCGGCAAGATCATCGAAGAAGAAGGCGCCGGAAAAAGCGGAGAGATATCCGTTTTGTTGAAAGACATATTTAGAGAAAGTAGAGAGTAAGAAGAAAAATAATCGGTTAAGGCCATGGTTAGGATGCCGGTATGGGTAAAGGCAAAGGCTAGGGTTTAAAACAATTTCTTAAGCCTTTACCTTGACCCTAGCCCAAACCGGCTTCCTTACCGTTACCTTAACCATTTTATATCATTTCTCTACTTCATAAAAGGAGGTAAAACAATGATGACAATGATGGGATTAATACTTCTGGTTTTGGTAGTTTTTCTTTTGTTTGTTTTATCCTCAGTGGCAAGTATTTACAATATACTGGTGGGGTTGCGCAATCAGGTGAAAAATGCCTGGGCACAAATCGATGTCCAGTTGAAGCGAAGGCATGACCTTATTCCCAATTTAGTCGAGACCGCTAAGGGATACGTTAAGCATGAGCGCGAAACGCTGGAAAATATAACTAAAGCCCGCAGCGCGGCGATGGGCGCGCAGGGCGTAGCCGACCGGTCGAAAGCCGAAGGCAGCTTGAGCGACGCGATGAGCAAATTTTTTGTCGTTGTGGAAAATTACCCCGATTTAAAAGCCAACCAGAATTTTCTGGCGTTGCAGGAAGAGCTTACCTCTACGGAAAATAAAATCTCTTTCGCGCGCCAGGCTTACAATGACCAGGTGCTGGGATATAATAATAAGATTCAGATGTTTCCTTCCAATATTTTCGCGGGGATGTTCAACTTCCGGCAGGAACAATTTTTTCAGGTAGAAAACGCGGATGAGCGACAGGCTCCAAAAGTAAGTTTCTAACCAAGAAAATGCTTTAGAAGCATTTTCTTGGTCGGATTTTTATTTTTTGCGGAGCAAAAAATAAAAATGTGGGAATTAATCGCGGCCAACAAACGTAAGTCTCTGATTATTTTTATCGCCATGGGCATTTGTTTGCTCACACTGGGCTATTGCGTGGGCATGGCCTGGCTTGGCCCGGACGCCGGATTTTTCGGGGTTTTAATCGCTTTCGGCGTATGGGTGGTTTTGTCGTTAATAAGTTATTTCGCCGGCGATTCTATCCTTCTTTATACCAGCAACGCCCAGGCCGTTACCCACGATATTCATCCCCAGCTTTTTAATATCGTGGAAGAGATGAAAATAGCGGCGAGCCTTCCGGTGATGCCCAGGATTTATATTATCGACGACCCCAGCCCCAACGCTTTCGCTACCGGAAGAGACCCCCAGCACAGTTCTATCGCCGTAACCAGCGGTTTGCTGAGCGGGCTTAACCGTGACGAATTGCAGGGTGTAGTCGCGCACGAGATGTCGCATATTCTTAACCGGGATATTTCCTATCTTACCTTTGCCGGGGTGATGCTGGGCAGTATCGCGATGATCTCCCAGATTTTTTTGCGCGGCTCGCGTTTCGGGGGTTGCTCTTCACGCCGCTACCGTTCCGGTGGGTCAGGCTGTGGCCAGGCCCAGTTGATAATCTTTATTATCGCGATTGTTTTCGCGATTTTAGCGCCGATTTTAGCGCGGATTTTTTATTTTGCCCTGTCGCGGAAAAGAGAATATTTGGCCGACGCTTCCGGCGCCCGGCTTACCCGTTATCCTTCCGGTTTAGCGTCGGCGTTGGAGAAAATCGGTTTTTCCAATATTAAATTATCCAGTACCAATAATATTACCGCGCCGATGTATATCGTTAATCCTTTGCAGGCCGACGGTTATAGCGGTATTTTCAGCACCCATCCGCCGATACAGGATAGGATAAAAATATTACGCGGCATGGCCGGTGGGGCAAGCTACCTCGATTATTCCAAGGCTTTTTCCGCGGTTAAAGGCGGCTCCGGCGGGATTATCCCTTCGGCGGCATTAAGTGATTCGGCGAGCGTGCCTATCCGGGACGCCGGCGTAGAAAAGGAAGCTCCCAAAGACCCGAAAGATAAAACAAGAGAGACGATTGATCTATTGCGCGCGGTAAATAATTACGCTTTTTTAACCTGCGCTTGCGGCCTTAAGATAAAGTTTCCAAAAAATTTCGCTCAGAACGAATTTATCTGCCCGCGCTGTGGCCGGAAACACGAAGTCCCTTCGTCTAATAATGTCTTAGCCGCCGCGGTTGCTTCGGCAATCCCGGCTAAACCGGTAACGGCAACCGCCTACGGAGTCAGCCCGCAGGTTTATGCGAGAAAAAACGTCGGCTGGGAAAGTTTTAATTGCTCCGGATGCGGCGCGCTTTTGCAGCTTTCCCCAGCATTTATCGGCACTTCGCTGGCGTGCCATAGCTGTGGAAAAGAGATTAAAATTAGATGATTTGACAAGCAACATTACTTTTGATATAGTTGTCATCTAATCCGATTTTGCCGGATCAGGGGGTTATATGAAGAAGATTATCGTTTTCGCAGTAGTGTGTTTGATTTCTCTTAATGCTTATCCTTTTTGGGGCCACGCGCGTCAGGATCGTAAGGCTAAACAGGAGCATAAGGATAAAAAGGCAGAGGATGCGAAGCGTAATTCCAAGATCGCGGCGGGTTTGCGTTTTTCCGAGATAATGAAGACTTTTGAAAAGGGCAATTTTAAACGAGTTGCGGCGGATTTTAAACGATTTATAAAAAAATATCCCGACGCCGACGAAATTGCCGATGCGCACTTTTATTCCGGCCGGTGCCTTGAAGAAATAAAGAAATATTATAACGCTTTTTTGTCCTACCAGAAAGTTATCGATGCTTACCCCAATAGTAAACATATCAATGAGGCGGTAGAGCGCGAGTATAGGATTGCCGATTCTTTCTTGCGGGAGCCTAAAAAATTTCTGGGGTTGACCAAGTACGATTTTCTGGATCACCCTTCCATAGAGATTTTCAAGAAGATCGTGGAAAAATCGCCGTATACGCCCTATGGGCCTGTTTCTCAATATAAATTAGGTGTGCTTTTTTCTCAGCTGAATCGCCACGATGAGGCGCGGGAAGCATTCCAGAAGGTAATCGATACTTTTCCCGAAAGCGAATGGGCGGCGCCGGCTAAATATCAGCTGGCAATCGTTACGGCAAAATCCTTTCAGGGTACGGATTACGATTCAACAAGTTTAGAGGATGCTACGAAAAGGCTCGATGAATTTGTCCGGCAGCATCCGGAAGCCGATGATGCCCTCAATGCCCGGGAGCAGCTTGTCCAGATGCAGGAAAAAGAGGCGGAAAAGAATTTCGATACCGCTAAATTTTATGAAAAGCAAAAAAATTATAAATCCGCTTCAGCTTATTACCAAATGGTTGTAGAAAATTATCCCAAAAGTCCCTATGTCGGTAAAGCCAGGGATAAGATAGGGGAGCTTAGGGGTAAGGAGTAGTTGCGATGATTAACCGAAGAACCGAAGAACCGAAGAACCGAAGAACCAAAAAAGCGATAACCGGAAGACAGAAAGGCCTGAGGGTAATCGTAGATAAGTTTTTTTGTTTTTTAGTTTTTACATTTTTAGTTAGTTTTTATTTGTCCGGCTGCGCTTATACCACCAGTGGTATTTCTTATCCTGAAAAAAATATCTATATCGCGCCGGTGCTGAATAAAATATCCATAACTGATGAAAGCAGGACACAGTCGAATTACTGGACTTTTCCCATACTTCTGGAGAATACTTTCACCAATAATTTAATAAATAAATTCAACGTCGACGGCCATTTTAAAGTTGCGGCGGATAAGGATACTTCCGATAGCTTGAACCTTTCCTGCGTTATTAACAATTATGCAAAAGAAACCTTGCGGTATAGCGATAGCGATGATGTCGTGGAAGAGCGCTTAAGGCTTACCGCGCATATAAAGGTTATCGGAGGCAATGGCAAACCTTTAATCGAGAAGGACGTTGTGGGAGAAGCTACCTATTTTCTTTCCGGGCCGAAACAAAAAAGCGAAACTACGGCCCAGGGCGAATTAATCGATGATACGGCGCGCCGGATTTTAGAGGCAGTGGCAGAAGAATGGTAGACAGCAAAAACAGAAGTTTCCTTGTCATTGGAAGCGATTTTTTTAGCCGTCAGTCCGCGATTGAAAGTATCAAAAAAAAGATATCCCGCCAGGGTTGCCCCGCGCTGAATACCGTTGTCATTTACGGCGAGCAAATAGAACCTGCTGTTTTCCAGGAAAAAGTTTTAACCGTTTCTTTCGACGGCGATAAAATAATAATATTAAAAAACGCTCAGGAGTTACCCGCCGCGGCAAAAGATTTCCTTTTAAATAATTTTCCGAAAACTATCCAGGCGAATTATTTCATTTTTGAAATCGACGAGGATGTCTCTTTTCTATACGACAAGAAAAGCTCGGCCGATAAGTTTTTGTCGTTTATCCAAAAAAACGCCGCAATCTTTAAGGCAGTTTCGGCGGCGAAAGAAACCACCATCGATGATTTCAGGTTAAGCGCTAAGCGCCGGGATTTAAGTTCTTCTATTTATATCGCCGAAAAATTGTTTGAGAAAGGCAATTCCAGAGAATTAGCGCCGTTGATGCTGGGAATTTTGGTAGGGGTATTCAGCTACGTGGATGATTATTCCCGGAAGGAGAAATGCCTCAAGCTATTGCTTGAAGCCGATCGAAATATAAAAGAAAAGAATTTAGACGCTAAACTGGCTATTGAGCTGTTGCTGGCGAAGTTGATGGCGGGATAGTTTTATTTAATAATTTTGTCAGGCGGCTTTTTCTACGCGCGGCCTTATTAGGATGGATTGTTTTTGCGCGCGCGGCTTTATCAAGCGTTTTATATACGTTAGAAAGAGATTCTTTAGCTGTGGCATTATCCTTGCTTTCCAGAGCTTTTTTGAATTTTTTAACGGCGTCTTTCACGGCGTCTTTACGCTCTAAGTTTTTGAGGTGCTTTTTTTTACTCTGTCTTAAATCTTTTTCCGAAGCTCTTTTTAACGGCATATTTGTTCTCCTTATTTTTTTGCTACGCAAAAAAATTATTATCCGCTTACGCGGATAGAAAAGCAATACTTAGATTAAAATTTATGGAATTTATTTGAAATTGAAAATCATGCAAGTTTTTAGTATAAACATCGATAAGGATTTTATAATAATAACATAACGCTGTCAAGAATTTTCCGGGCGTATAGAATTTTATCATTTTTCTAAAATAAGGGTATTTTTTTCCGGCTAAGGGAAAGTTTGGAAACCACCCTGGCCTGTCCGGCCAGGACAGGCAGGTTTTTCCGCCAAAGGCGGATCCGCCTGAATAATTTATTATTTGTGGCGGACAAATGGATAAAATAGTTCCTTACGGCTGGTAAAATACTCAATGAGTTTATTAAAGGAAAAATCTGACGTAAGGAATTATTTTATTGTTATGTTCAAAAAAGTTATAAAAGACACGTCGACTATAAGCATCGGCACATTAGTCTCCCGTATCTTAGGTTTTATCCGGGATATTCTGCTTGCCCGGTTTTTCGGCGCCTCCGCGATTTTAGAAGCTTTTTTAGTCGCTTTCCGCCTGCCGAACTTATTCCGCAGTATTTTTGCCGAAGGTTTTACCGATTCGGTCGCCACGCCGGTTCTTTCCGAATATAACAAAGATAAAACGAAGGTTTTTGCCATCGGCAACAGCCTGCTTTCTATTTCTTCGGTGATTTTGACCATTTTTACCGCCGTCGGGATAATTTTCAGCCGCCAGCTGGTCGGTATGATTGCGCCGGGGTTTGGCGCCGATCCGGTAAGGTTTGAGCTGGCCGTATCATTCACCCGCCTGACTTTTGCTTATCTTTTGCTTATCGGCGTCTCTTCCATTATGACCTCGATGCTTTACTCGCTTAAAAAATTCTTTATCCCGTCGATAAATCCGGTATTTTTAAACGTTACTTTTATCCCCGGTGTAATATTTTTCAGTAATTATTTTAAAACGTATATCCTGGTATATTGTGTTTTAGCGGCGGGCATCCTGGAGGTAGCTTTTCCTTTGTTTTCTTTAAAAAGAGCCGGGTTTGATTTTAAATTCGGCTTGAAAAAAGCCCTTGCCGACCCTGTCGTGAAAAGGATGTTCAAACTATTCATTCCGCGCGTCGGCACGAGCATCGTCTATCAGCTCAATGTTTTTGTGGATACGATATTCTCTTCGATGATCGGCGTCGTGGGCCTGGGCGGCGTTGCCGCAGTTTATTATGCCAACCGCCTCGTGCAGTTTCCCTTCGCGCTGATCGCCCTTTCTTTATCGCAGGTGGCGGTAGTGGATTTATCCGGCTACCATAATGAAGGCGATATCGAAGCGTTCAAGAAACTTTTTGTTTTTTCGTTCCAAAATATTATATTTTTTATTATCCCCATCTCGGCGTTTTTTATCTTTCTGGCCAATCCCGTGATCGACGTGCTTTTCCGCCGGGGGGAATTTGATGCGGCGTCGTTAGCGGCCACTTCCAGCGTGCTGTTTTTTTATTCCTTCGGGTTATTTTTCTTCTGCGGGGTAAAATTACTGACGACCTGTTTTTATTCGCTTAAGGATACGGCTACGCCGGCAAAAATAATGGCGATTTCCCTGCTGGTCAATATCGTTTGCGTCGTTATCCTGATGTACCCCTTAAAGATCGGCGGCGTGGCCCTGGGCACCAGCATCGCGTCGGTGGTGACTTTTATTTTACATTACGTAGAGTTGGAGAAAAGAATCGGAAAAATCAATTGGCAGGATACCCGGGAGCAATTGATAAAGATTATAGTCATCAGCGTTATCCTGGGGGTTGTTTGCCGGTTATTGTGGAATACCTTAAGCGGCACCAAATATTTCAAGATGTTTATCATTTTAAGCGTAAGTATTCCCGGTTTTATTATTGCCGGATGGTTTTCCGGCATAAAGCATATACATTACCTGAAGGAAAAAATATTCCCTTCGAATGGCTATTGTTAAAGAAAAGATCAAGCGATTGCCGTTGACCGCCGGAGTTTACCTGATGAAAGATTCGGCCGGCCGGGTTATCTATGTGGGCAAGGCCGTCAGCCTGCGTAAACGCGTGGCCAGTTACTTTCGGGGCAATAACCCGCCTAAAACCGAAGCCCTTGCCGGGAACATTTGCGATATCGAATATATCGAATGCGTCAGTGAAGCGCAGGCTCTGCTTTTAGAATCAGCCTTGATCAAGGAAAAGCAGCCCAAGTTTAATGTTGAGCTAAAAGATGCCAAGAGTTATCCTTTCTTAGAGGTGAGCCGCGAAGAATTCCCCCGTATTTTTATTTCCCGGCCCCGGGATAAAGAAGGCCGGATCCTTCTGGGGCCATACACCGACGCGGGAGCGTTGAAAGAAGTAATGAAACTGGTGCGCCGGATTTTTCCCTATCGCAGTTGCGTCCGGCTGTCCGGCAAGCCCTGCCTGTATTTTCATCTTAAGCTTTGCCCGGCGCCTTGCGCCGGTTATATTTCCCCTGACGAATACGAAAAAACCGTAAACGGTATCCGCAAGGTACTCGAAGGCCGGCGCCGGGAATTGGAGGAAGATTTAGAGCGGCAGATGCGGGAAGCGTCAGGCCGGCAATTATTCGAAAAAGCTGCGGGCTTACGCGATAAATTGACGGCGTTACAGAATCTTTATGCCGGCTGCCAGAAACCGCATGAGTTGTCCGCGCTTAAGGATATTTTGAACTTGCCTTCGATGCCGTTGAATATCGAGGCTTTTGATATTTCTAATCTTAGCGGCACCAGCGCTGTCGGTTCACTGGTGTCTTTCCGCGACGGCAAGCCTGATAAAAATAATTACCGCCGGTTCCGGATAAAAAGCATAGGGAAAATAGACGATTACGCGATGCTCGGCGAAGTCTTACGGCGGCGTTACCGACGGTTGTTAAAAAACGGCGCCGGCCTTCCCGATTTGGTCATTGTCGACGGCGGCCGGGGCCACGTACGGAGAGCGAAGGAAGAACTTGACCGGTTAGGTTTAGCGCTTCCCGTAGTGGGGATTGCCAAGCAAAATGAGGAGATATGGTTTCCTCTCAAATCCCGTCCGCTGATCATCCCCCGGGATAACCCGGCGCTGAAGCTTATCCAGCGGATGAGAGATGAGGCGCACCGGTTTGCGAGGAAATACCATGTGCTGCTGAGAAAGAAAAAACTATTAAACAAAAACGATTGTTAAAGGCAAAAAAATAAATAAAAAAACACCAAAGGCCAAAAAATATTTGTCCGCAGATTGCTCAGATTACACAGATTGATTTACTGGATTTTTTAATATTACGGAATAAAAATAATATGACTAAATTCGAAAAACGCGTTTTGCGCGAAACCTTAAAAATTCCTTTGGGCCAGACCCGTACCTACAAATGGCTGGCGGCTAAATGCGGCAGGCCTAAGGCTTATCGGGCTGTGGCTAATGCTTTAAGAAAAAATCCCTATACCTTATTGGTACCCTGCCATCGGGTAGTCGCCTCGGGTAATAAAATCGGCGGTTATTCCTTGGGCGTCGGGCTTAAGAATGATTTGATAAATTTAGAGAAAAAAATAAGAAATGTGATAAAATGATAACCACAGATATCGCTGATTAGGTGCAGCAGATGATCACAGACAAAACAATTAATCATTAGTATTAAGTTTTTGTTTTTATTTATCAGCGATCATCTGCGCTAATAGAGGTAAAAAATGGAATTCAAAGACATCTTGGAAATAATGATTGAGAAAAACGCGTCGGATATTTTTATCCGGGTGGCCAGCCCTCTCAAGGCGCGGATAAATTCTTTTATCGAAACCGTGTGCGATGAGGAGTTTAAGCTGGAAAACGTTGACGCCATGGTGCGCGAGATAACCAAAGAAAGGGAACGGGAACACTTAAAGACCAGGCATAGTTGCGAATTTGCTCTCTGGTATAAGGATTTCTGGCGCTTTCGCGTGAGTATCTTTTATCAAAGAGATACGCCTTCGATGGTCATCCGCAAGATTGACTTGCGGATTCCCACTTTTGACAAGCTCAACCTTCCCGTCGTGGTTTTAGAAAAGTTTTGCCATGAACGCCGGGGGCTGATTCTTTTGACCGGGATTACCGGAAGCGGCAAATCGACGACCATCGCCAGCATGATGGAATATATAAACCAGAATTTCGGACGCCATATTTTAACGGTGGAGGAGCCGGTTGAATTTACTTTTAGCGACAAGAAGGCGATTATCAACCAGCGGGAGATCGGCGTGGACGTGGCTAACTACGGCGATGCCCTGAGGCAATTTGCCTTACATTCGCCGGATGTGATCTATATAGGTAATATCCGCGACAGCGATACCTGCCGGGCGGCATTAACGGCGGCAGAAACCGGCGTTCTGGTTTTTTCCACGATGCATACCGTGAATACTACCGGTACGGTCGAACGAATCATAAACTTTTTTCCGCCGCACCAGCACCAGCTTATTCTGAACCAGCTTTCGACGCTTTTAAGGGGCGTACTTACGCAACGGCTTGTCCCGCGCGCCGACAATTCCGGATTGATTCCCGCGTATGAATCATTGATTCTAAGCCCTTCGATTTCACGTCTGTTCCGGGAAAATAAACTTTACGAACTTCCTAAATATATCGCCGCCGGGGATGTTTACGGGATGAAGACTTTCCACCAATGTTTGCTTGAACTGGTACAGAACGGCAGTATAACTCCGCAGACGGCTTTGGAATACGCCGATAAAAAAGAAGAATTGGAGATGGAGTTGCGTAACAGGGATCTTTTATAATTTTCGCTGAAAGGCCTCAGCGAAAATTATCCGATCAAAAAATGCGTTTCAGAACGCATTTTTTGATACAGAAATACAGGGATTTATAGAGAAGTAGCTGGATAAAATAATGATATAATAAACTGGAAAAAAACCGCATCAAAAAACCCGCTTGCCAAAAGTTTCTAAATAGAATTTTTTTGCAGGTTAATCCAATAACATTTAATTCTTTAGGGTTTTATCATCCGTGAAGCGGATGCGGATATTTTTGCGGAGCAAACCCAGCGCTAATTTTACTACGACAAAATTAGCGCTGGGTAATTCGACTACCACCTCATCCGGCGCCCCCGCCATCCCATAGATGGCGAGGTCTCGTCGATTCGTTAAACGAATTGACGGACTTCGGGCTTGGGTTCGGTGAAGTCTCATTAAATTATGGAAGAATTTAAAAAAGATTTAGACAGCCTGGCGGAGCAACTCGGCAACTTAAAAAATGTTTTAAGGATTGAAGACAAGAGCGCCGATATCGCCCGCTTACAGGAAAAGATGTCGGCGACGGATTTCTGGCAGGACCAGTCGTCAGCCAATGAAGTGGTCAGCCGGCTTAAGCCGCTGAAGAATGACGTTGATGATTGGAACAGCCTTAATAAAAAATTCACGGAACTAAAGGATTTAACGGTGATTGCCGACGATTCTTACGCGGCGGAAATAAAAAAGGAAATCGGCGAATTACAGGAAGGCTGCCGGGTTTTGAATCTGCGCACCCTGTTTTTTGAAAAATTAGACGCCTCCAGCGCCATTGTGGAAATAAATTCCGGCGCCGGCGGCACTGAAGCCTGCGATTGGGCAAGCATCCTGTACCGGATGTATTTCCGTTGGGCCGAAGATAAAAAATTCAAGCTTTCGGTTTTTACCGAGGTTCCCGGCGAAGAAGCGGGAACTAAAAATATTGCTTTTTTAATCGAGGGATTGCGCGCTTACGGGATGCTTAAGGCCGAGCGCGGCGTCCACCGGTTGGTGCGGATATCGCCGTTTGACGCCAATAAGCGCCGGCATACTTCCTTTGCTTCCGTGGACGTCCTGCCGCAGATTACCGGCGACATCGACATCGAGATAAGGCCGGAGGATTTAAAAATCGATACCTTCCGCTCCGGCGGCGCCGGCGGCCAGCATGTGAATAAAACCGAATCGGCGATACGCATCACCCATCTTCCCAGCGGCATTATCGTCGGCTGCCAGTGCGAACGTTCCCAGCACCAGAATAAGCAGGTAGCGTTAAATATTCTGAAGGCAAAGCTATACGAGCGCCGGGAGGAACAACGGAAAAACGAGCTTAACAAAATTGCCGGCCATAAACAGAAGATCGAGTGGGGTTCGCAGATACGTTCTTACGTGCTCCACCCTTATCTTTTAGTCAAAGACCACCGGACCGATTGGGAAACTTCCCAGGCGATAAAGGTTTTAGATGGCGGTCTCGACGATTTTATATACGCTTACTTAAAGATGATGGCGCAGGAAGCAAACACCGCAAGGACATAAAACACAGGATGGAGACGGTAAACAGTAAGAAGTAAGCAGTAGACAGTAGGCAGAAAGAAGCGAAGAAAATATATAAGAGCCAAAACGGGCTAAACGAGCCCAGCGGACTCAACAGACTCAACAAAAGGAAAACTATGTTCAAACAACTTCTTCTTAATCACTATCAGAAAAAGATCAATTCGTTCAAGCCCGGCGTTAACGTCATCCTTAATAAGGAAATGCCGGCTCCTTCCCTGAAAGAAGTCGTCCCTTATGCCCGCATCACCGGCCAGGTTAATTCGTTCGAAAAAGAATTGCTGGAAAAGCCGGAAAGTTTCTTCAAGGATAAAACGCTCGAATTTAAAAAAATTCTTGCCGACCGGACTAAGGATTTACCCGATGATGAATACAAAACCGTCGCCGAGGGAGTCATGGACGAAATCCTGCCTTATTATTTCGCGATGGTCCGGGAAGCCGGCCGGCGCACTGTCCGGATGCGCCATTTTGACGTCCAGGTCATGGGCGGTATCGCCCTGCATAAAAATAAAATCGCGGAAATGGTTACCGGAGAAGGCAAGACGCTGGTGGCGACGCTGGCCGCTTCTTTAAACGCTCTTTGCGGCAATGGTGTTCATATCGTTACCGTCAACGATTATCTGGCCAAGCGCGACTGCGAGTGGATGGGGCCGATTTACCAGTTCCTGGGTTTTAGCGTCGGCGTGATCCAGCAGGATATGGAAAGAGACGAACGCCAGTACGCTTATTCCCGCGATATCACCTACGGGACGAATAATGAGTTTGGTTTTGATTATCTGCGGGATAACATGGTCGTATCTCTGGAGGATATGGTGCAGCGCGGCCATTTTTACGCCATTGTCGATGAAGTCGATTCCATTTTAATCGATGAAGCGCGCACCCCGTTGATTATCTCCGGCCCTTCGGAAATATCCACTGCCAAATATTACACCGCCGATAAGGCGGTGCGCCAGCTTAAGATAAATTTTATTATCCAGAGTTTTGAGAGCAAGGAAGGTACGGTAACGATTAAAAATACCGACGGCAGCGAAGTCGTCACTACTCCGCAGGAATTGGAAGAAAACTATGACGCAATCGTTGAGGAAAAAAACAGTAACGCCTATCTTACTTCCCGGGGCGAGAAGAAGTGCGAGAAATTCCTCGGGGTCAACAGTATTTCCGACGATAACCCGGATAAATTTTCCAGCCCCTGGAGCCATTATATAAACCAATCCCTGCGCGCCCATACGGTTTTTCGCAAAGAACGGGAATATATCGTCAAGGAAGGCAAAGTCATCATCGTCGACGAGTTCACCGGCCGCCTCATGCCGGGACGGCGCTGGTCCGACGGCCTGCACCAGGCGGTCGAGGCCAAGGAGGGTATGCGCATCCAGGAAGAATCCCAGACTTTGGCCACGATAACCCTGCAGAATTATTTCCGGATGTATGATAAGCTCGCTGGGATGACCGGTACAGCCTACACCGAGGCCAACGAATTCCACCATATCTATAAATTAGACGTTATGGTCATGCCGACTAATAAAGGCCTGGCCCGGTTCAATTATTCCGACCGGATTTATAAAACAAAAAAAGGTAAATTTAACGCGGTAATAAACGAAATCGAAGAGAATTACAAGAAAAAACAGCCGATGTTGGTCGGTACCGCGTCGATTCATGATTCGGAAGAACTTTCCTTCCTGTTGAATAAGAAAGGCGTAGCCCATAATGTCCTTAACGCCAAATATCACGAGAAGGAAGCGATGATTGTGTCGCAGGCGGGGGCTCTGGCGCAAATTACCATTGCTACTAATATGGCCGGCCGCGGTACCGATATAATTCTGGGCGGCAACATCGATTACTTTATAAAAGATTTGCTGGCCAAAAATAAAATAACGTCGGCCGACCCGGTCTATAAAGAAGAATACGAGAAGCTTTACGAGAAGCATAAAGACAAATTTGAGGCCGAACATAATAAAGTCGTGGAATTGGGCGGGTTGCATGTTATCGGCACCCAGCGCCATGAAGCCCGGCGCATCGATAACCAGTTGCGCGGCCGTTCCGGCCGCCAGGGCGACCCGGGTTCCGGCCGGTTCTATATCTCTCTGGAAGATGATTTAATGCGTTTTTTCGGCCCGGAGAAGATACATTTTTTAATGGAGAAATTCGGTTTCCCCGAGGACGAGCCGATCGAACACGGCCTGATCACTCGTTCCATGGAGATTGCCCAGAAGAGGGTAGAGGCGCATAACTTCGAAATAAGAAAACAGCTGCTCGATTACGATAACGTGATGAACAAACAGCGTGAGGTGATTTACGGCCAGCGCCGGAAAATTTTAGAAAGCGAGAGCATCAAGGAAGAAATATTCGATATGGTTGACGCGGTTATCGAGGGGAAAGTCCCCCAGTATTTCGCTGAAGAAGAAAAAAACACTCTCGGCCTGGTTCATTGGATTAAAGCGACCTTCGGCATGGATATTCCCGCTCAAACTTTGAGCGAATTGGGCCTGGAAGAAACTAAATCTTTTTTAAAAGATGAAGTGAAAAAGTTTTACGAAGAAAAAGAAAAGAAATCCGATCCGGCGATGATGCGCCAGATGGAAAAGGCTATCGCCCTGTGGGTTGTCGACGCGCGCTGGAAAGAGAATCTGCTGATTATGGATTCGCTGCGCGAAGGTATACATCTGCGCAGCTACGCCCAGACCGACCCGCTGGTGGAATACCAGAAAGAATCTTATAATGCTTTTGACGATATGGTCGCTTCAATTAAGGAAGGTATCGTCGATATGATTTTTAAAACTAAAGTGCAGGCTCCTGAAAAACGCGTTAGCGTGTTTGAGGAAGCCGGCCAGAATTTCGTCCATTCCGAATACTCCTCCCTGGAGCATCCGCCGCAGGGAACGGGAGCCCAGTCCCCGGATAAACCTGCAGAAAAAGCCGCGCCGCGTAAAGTCGATAAAAAAATCGGCCGCAATGACCCATGCCCCTGCGGGAGTGGGAAGAAGTTCAAAAAATGTTGCGGACAATGATGCCCGAAGGACGAGGGGAAAAGGGGACAGACACGTTTGATTTAATCCAAGAGGAGATTGTCTATGCCCGATGGCGGATTTGTGGTTAAACTTGACGGAAAATAATCAGCGCATTGCTATGCGGTTTCGTTTGATTATGACGAATGGCAATATACGGTCAACAACGAAAAGACTCAACCCCTGCCGGAGGGATTAGGCAAGATAGGAGTGAAGCCGAAATAATTAAGATATTGGTATACAAATCTGTATACTAATATTTAGTCTATCGCTTGTAGCCTGATGCCCATGCTTTATTACATCGAAGTCCAACCGAAATAAAAGGGGAGAGCGGGCAAGTTTTCCAGCCGATTTTTTCTAGCCAACCGAATAAAAATATTACCAACCTAAAAAAATCTAAAAAATACCTTGATTTATGTTCACATATATGTTAACATCTATATGTGAGAGAAATAATATTTTATCGAACCGAACTGGGAGATTGCCCGGTTGAAGATTTCTTAGATTCATTGGACGGCAAGCAGGCGCAAAAGGTTGCTTGGGTTATGCGTTTGGTCGAAGAACTTGACCGCATACCGGAGCAATATTTTAAAAAATTAGAAAGCGCCGGCAACGTTTGGGAAATTAGGGCTCAGCTTGGTTCTAGTGCGTTTCGTTTATTGGGTTTTTTTGATGGTTCCGGGAATTTTATTATTTCCCATGGATTTAGGAAGAAAACACAAAAAACACCTTTACGGGAGATTGAATTGTCGGAAAAACATAAATGTGATTATTCAAAACGGAGGTAAATCTATGAGTGATTTAAAAAAATATATCGAGAAGCGTAAAGGCCGCGACGCTAAATTCAGCAAAAAATTCGAAGAAGGTTACGGCGATTTTAAGATCGGGGTAATGTTTCGAATGACGCGGGAAAAAGCCGGAATGACCCAGGAGCAATTGGCTCACAAACTTCATACGAAAAAATCGGCAATATCAAGGATAGAAAACCATGCGCAGGATATCAGGCTTTCTACCTTACAGAAGATTGCCATGATTCTTGGCAAGAAAATCCATGTTGTTATACAATAATTCAATGCGGCTTTTGAGATTATCTGTACCAATTCTTAAATGCCTTGCCCGCAGTTTATTTTTCGCTGCGTTTATTTTAACGCTATCCGCTTCATCTTTTGCCCTCGATTTCCAACCCGCCCAGGTTGCCGATATTTCCGACCGGAAGTATGAGCCGGCGCTTCAGGAATTGATTGATTCCGCCAGGCAATCGATTGTGATGTCGATGTATATTTTTAAACCGAATACCGCGCCGGTGAAGAAGCTTTCCGACAGCCTGCTTAGTGCCAGGAAACGCGGGGTAGCAATCGAGTTGTATTTTAATACCCAATTCGACAGCAATGAAGAGCGCTATATTCTTGATTATTGCAAAGAACTTATTGATGCCGGGGCGAAGGTTTATCTGACCGTTCCCTCGATCAAGCTCCACGATAAACTTATCATCGTCGATGGCCGCTATGTCATTGATGGCAGTATGAACTGGAGCGTTAGCGCTTTTCGTACCAATTATGGATCGGTGGTAGTTGTCGATTCTCCCGGCCTGGCTAAAGACAAACTTGAACGTTTAATAAATTTTAAACTTGCCGACGAAGCCACGATTAAAAAAATAACCGAACATCATGATCCGCCGGCAGAAGTGCTGGAGCCGTTGCCGGATATTGTTTCGGTTCCTAAGATATGGGTGGAGGACAGCCGTCTTTTTGCCCGGATGCTTTTTAACCGGGCCAATCGCGATTTTCAGGTTTACCTGCTTCTTTATGCCCGTTCGATACAGAAAAACTCCGACCATTTTTATGTCGATTTAGAAGAGCTTGCCCGAGGCATCAAACTTCCTGAAGATTGGAGCGCCAGCGGCCGGCGGCGCCAGGTCATTAAAATTTTACGCCGCCTCAGTAAGAGCTACGGGGTAGCTACCATAATTAATTTGTTTATTTGTGAAAATCTGTCCCTTGCGGGAGGCTACGCCCGGCTTTGCCAGGCTCCGCGCTGTAATCTGTGGACAATGTCTTTGTTTTGTAGTTGTTAACGGGCGGACACATAGGTCCGCCCCTGCAATATTTTATCTTTATACTGTGTGAAATTTTATGAATGCCAGAGTATTGCTCTACACCCTTCCGCCTTCGGGCGGAGATTTTTTTCCTATATCCCTCGGGTATATTGCCGCCAGCCTTAAGGTCCATAACATTGAAACGGTAATTGCCGAGATTGACCGGATTACTAAACGCACCGGCCCTGAAGTTGCTAATTTTGTAAAAACCTACAAACCGCTCGCCGTGGGATTTTCCGTGTACCAGGCTAATATAAAACTCGCGTTACAATTAGCGCGGATTGTGAAAAATGTTGCCCCGCAGATCGTGGTAGTTTTTGGCGGGCCCCAGGCAGGGTTTATGCCTAAAGAAGTCTTGCGCCAGATGCGCGAGGTTGATGTTATTATGCGTGGGGAAGGGGAAAATACCTGGCCGGAATTAGTACGTTCCATAGCTGCCAATTCTAACCCCGCCCATATAAGAGGCATTGTTTTTATGCGAGACAATACGATAATTGAAACTCCGCCTGCGCCGTTCGTAAGAGATCTTGATTTACTTCCTTCACCATACGTCAATAATGCATTTGATTTGCGCCAGCACCCAATAGCAGTAATGCTGACTTCTCGCGGATGCTGTTACCACTGCGCTTTTTGTTGTACGCCCCGCGCTTTCGGTAAACGTATCAGAGTACATTCCCCTTCGCGGGTACTTGCGGATATGTCTATTTGCGTAAAGGCGCGGATTAAAAGATTTTTCTTTGCGGACCCCTCGTTTACTTTTGATAAAAAACGAGTCGCATCGATAATGCGCGGCATTATTAAAAGGCGCTGGAAAGTCAATATCTGGTGCGAAACGCGCGCCGACCTTATCGATAAACCGTTGTTAACGCTTATGGCACGCGCCGGGGTTAAATTTATCGCCTATGGGCTTGAGTCGGCGGACGCAAAGGTTAATAAAATTTTACGTAAGCCGATTGACCTCGATCAATTTGAGAAAATTATAAAACTTACCCATGAAGCAGGAATAACCCCTGAGGTTTTTACGCTTTATGGTTTACCCGGACAAAGCAAGGAGTCGTGTTTAAAAACGCTGGATTTTTTGAAACGCTTGAAAATAAAAATTGTGGGAAATTCTGCCGGCCAACAACTTAACCTTTTTTTTGGCACTGATATTTCCGACGCTCCTGCTAATTACGGGATACGTCTTTTAAAAAAACACCGGTCGCCATATCTTTCGCCGGGAGTTGATTTTGTGACCGGCCGGATGAACCGCCGTGACATTGATGCGGTTGCAAAAGCTTACGAAGCCATGTATACTGAAAAATGATAAAGACGGGCAAGGCTCGTTAGAAAATTAGGGTTATTCTTCATGCTAAGTCTAAATGAAATAGTTTTTATCATCGGGTTGTTGCTCACTTTAGCGGGAACAGTTATGCTAAAGGATGTAAGCAGCCGTATGCGCTTTCTCGCGCTCGAGGACGAGGGATCCTGGCAACGCGCGACATCGGGACGCAGGAGGGCATACGCGTTTCTCATAACAGGTTTGATTATCTCCGGCGCGGTTTATAAATTGTCCGGCGACACAGTGGTTCAACAGCTTAAGCAGAGTATTTCCCGGATTATTAAGTGAAAATGGCACGACGCCCTTTGATTTTCTCTGTGTTCTCTGTGCCCTCTGTGGTGAAAATATTTTGCTTTATCCTTATTCATTTTATAAATCTGCGTCTTGAAATTTCTCTTAGCTTTTTTTTATATTCTTTATGAACTTCGTGTCCCTTAGTGCTTAGCTCTTAGGAAAAGGGAGATAACGTCCTTTAATTATATGGATACAATTTTATACATGGCGCCAATGCAGGGGGTAACTAATTATATCTACCGCGATGTGTATTTTCGTTATTTTAAAGGTTATGACATTGCGGTTAGCCCGCTTATTGGTGAATGTAATGCCACAAATTTAAACAACAAGGTGTTTAATGAGGTACGTCCTGAATTAAATCCCTTCAGCAGAAATATTTCTGCTTCCGGGGGGGAGCCTCAGGCTTTAGCTCAAGGGGGCTCCACTACTGCCAACGTTGAATTGATACCACAGATACTTGGCAATAACGACCAGGATTTTATTCAGTTCTCGAAATCGCTGTTTGAGCTTGGGTATAAAAAAGTTAATTGGAATTTAGGTTGTCCTTTTCCTATGGTAAGAAACAAAAAACGCGGCTCAGGCCTTTTGCCGTATCCGGATTTAATTTTAAAGTTTTTAGAGTGTGTTATTCCATCGATCCCTAATATTCTTTCCCTGAAAGTCAGGCTCGGCATAAAAGATAATGCCCCGCTTTATGCGCTTTTGCCTTTGCTCAATGATTTCCCCTTGGAGAATATTATTATTCACCCGCGTACGGCCATTCAGCTTTACGGCGGCCAAGTCGACTTAGATGGATTTGAAAAGGCAATTGCCTTAACTCGGCATGAAATTGTTTATAGCGGCGATATTTACACATTGAAAAATTTTCAAGATTTCTCGAGCCGTTTTTCCCGAATAAATCGATGGATGTTGGGCCGGGGCGGAGTGATCGATCCGTTTCTTCCTGAAAGAATAAAAAATCTTAATTGCGGAAATTGCCGGGAAGCGCGTGAACGTTTTAAAGCATTTCACGATACGCTCTTAGAAAAATATCAGCAGAAGTTATACGGCCCTGCGCATTTATTGCATAAAATGAAAGAACTCTGGTCATACTGGGCGCTAAGTTTTGAAAACAGCAGGGATGTACTGAAGAAAATATTAAAAGTCAAAACCATCCTAATGTATCACGATGCCGTAAAGGGGTTGTTTGATTTATATGTGGTTGGATAAGCTTTGTGAAAATGGGTCAAGGGGCATGGGCCAAGAGAAAACAAAGGAGTTCCGGGGACACCTTTTAAGCGCAGTGATGAGGGGCCAAGGTTGAGGGATAAAATAAATAGTTACCAGCATTCCCTCGCCACCCATCACTGTCTTTTCCTTATGCCTACCGTGGTGAAATATTCAAGTTGCCTCGTTATTGTCACCCTACAAGTTACCATACAAATAACAATATTATATAACCTGCATGGCAACCTTTTGTTTGACAAAAGTTACCATACAATGTATATTGTTCATTAGCTTGTATGGTAACATACTATATACTACAGGAGAATATGACATGGGCATGATAAAAGGGGTTTTAAAAAAGGGGCTGGAAACTTCTCTCCGCATGGCGGGGGGCTATGTAAGAGAATTAGAAAAATTACCCCGGGGCAGCCTCGTTAAAAAAAACATAAAAGGACATGAATATTATTACCTTTTGTTTAGAAAAAACGGCAAGGTGAAATTTATATACAAAGGTAAGGTTTCTGAAAATGAAATAAAAAAATATAAAGATGCAAAGAAATGCAGAGCTAAATATAGAAAATTATTATCCAAGGTAAAAAAACAAATCAGATTCTTTAGGAATTCCTTGCGCGGAAGAGAATTATTATGATTTATGCCTCAAGTTGTCGATTGATAAGTTAAGCATAGTGTTCGCAATCATCTTGGCGCTGCTATTTTTGGGCGAACGCTTAGGCGTCTACCAATGGCTGGGCGTCAGCATGATTGCGGCCGGAACTTTGGTTATTATTTTTAAGTAAATCACCCCACGTTGGAGCGCGGGAGTAAAAGGGTCAGCGCCCTTTAAGCTTCGTGTTTTTCGTGCCTTCGTGGTGAAAATATTTTTTAATGGAGTTTATACATGTCTGATCGGCACCGGCCGGTTGTTAAAAAACCGGATGAGATATTGGATAGTGTTTTTGCCGGGCATAGCGAAGCCATGTTTGACGGTAGCGAAAAGGGGAAGAGGTATCTGCTGAATTATCTTGGAATGTTTAATTCGATCCCTAATGCCGTGAAGTTTTTTGTGTATGATCTTTTGGCCGAAGACGCGTATCGATGCGGCGATCTTGTCGTATGCCGCGAAGCGGTAATTCGTGCCGGTGAATATCTGGGGGAGGCGCAGGTGGAAAATAGCCGTCGATTTATTGAATACCTGGGCGAACTTCGTTTTATCGAACGGGGCATTTCGATCATGGTCGACGCCGGAGAATTCCAACCGGCACTTACCTTGTGTGACCTGGCCATTAAAATCGGTTTGGGTAAAGCGTATGCGGCCAAAAAGGCTTCTATAGAAAAAATGTTGTGAAAACAAAAAACATATTATTAGGCCTTGCCCGCCAAAAGTTAAAACTTTTGGCGAGGTCTCGCTCGCCTCTCGGCGAAGCCGATGGCCTCTGGCAGAAAATGCGAATCAGTGGGAAATAAAAAAATAAAATATGGTATTCGAAAAATTTTTTGAACGGATTACGAATAAGAAAGAAGCGCCCGGCGGTTTAGAGGAAAGCCTTAACCGGGCCGGATGCCTTCCTTATAAAGTACAAATCATCCGCAGTAAGAAGCGCCGACGGACAATAAACGCGCGGGTTGCCGGCGATACTATGCTGGTCCATGCTCCCCGTAACATTTCCGAAACCGAATTGCGCAAGGTCATCAATAATTTCGCCGCGCGGTTCCAGAAACGAAAGCTGAGAGCCGAGTTGAGAAAGACGCAAGACCTGATGGAAATCGCCCGGAGATTTAATAAGGAATATTTTGACGGCAAATTGCACATCGCGGGGATCGAATATAGCGCCTATCAGGACAAAAAATTCGGCTGCTGCTACTACCAGACTAAAAAAATTCTTATCTCCCACCGCCTTAGCGCGATGCCCGTCTGGGTCAGGGATTATGTGATTATCCATGAATTAGCGCATTTAATCGAGACTAACCACAGCAAAGCCTTCTGGAGTATTGTCCATCGTTATAAATTGGCCGAACGGGCGATCGGATATCTTATCGCCGTAGGCTTTGCGCCGGAGGAATCCCGCGATACCGATTTGCCGGAACCGGAACCTCAAACCAATCCCGTGGAAAACGCGATTGAGAGCAATCCTTAAAAACAAAAAATTTTTGTCCACAGATTTTTCAGATTGTCACAGATTAAGATTAGGAGAAAAATATTCGAAACTATGACGATAAAATCTGGCCGCATGAAGATATTACCGAAAAAATAATCGGCGCCGCCATCGAGGTGCATAAAATTTTAGGTTTATTATTAAATTTCGGCGTGCCGTTTTTAGAAACAAAAAGAAAAATCTGGGGAAACCAATCTGAGTAATCTGAGAAATCTGTGGACTATATTTTTTTCTATTGTTTTTCTGATTTAATTCCGTTCCGTTATTATGCAAAGTAATACTTACTCTAAAAATCTAGTAATTGTTGTTCTAAGCGCGGCAGCGTCTGCCCTGAGTTTTAATTTTCCTTCCTTTTCTTTTTTAATCTGGTTTTCTCTCGCCCCGTATTTTGTCGTACAATCACGGAGCCGTTTAAAAGAAGGCCTGTTCTATAGTTTTATTTTCGGGTACGTTTTTTTCGGCGTGATGATTTTCTGGGTCGGCCACGTCACCGTTTTGGGGCTTGTTTTTTTACTGGGGTATCTGGCGCTTTACCAGGTTCTATTTTTTCTTTTGGGCCGGTTTTTCAGCGGCCGGCCTTTCCGGCTTATCGCTTTGCCGTGTTTATGGGTTGCCATGGAATTGCTTAAGGAAAGTATCTGGTGCGGATTCAGTTGGGGTAACTTAGGCTATTCGCAATATACCAATTTATATTTGGTCCAACCGGTAGATTTATTCGGTGTTAAATTCATTTCTTTTTTAATCGTCGCGGCCAATGTTTTAATCGGCGATTTTTTCTCCGCGAAAAAAAACCTGGCTAGGAAAACCGTTATTTTTTCTTTTATCATGGCGGCATGCGTCGCTTACTCCTTATTTAAAATAAATACTCTGAAGATAGCCGATACGATAGATTTGTCGGTTGTCCAGCCGGATGTCGCCGAAAGCGAGAAGCGGAGCGACGTCAAGAAATCCGATATTTTAGCAGGGCTAAAAGAATTAAGCGCTAAAACCGATAAAGATTCTTTAGCCATTTTTCCCGAAGCCGCCTGGCCGGCGCTCGTCCACGATGAAGAATTGAGGCTCATCGAAGATTTTTCTAGAAATATCGGCCGCGATATTTTAATGGGGGCGATCGGTTACCGGAATAATCAATTTACCAACAGCAGTTTTCTGATTGCTAAATGCGGGTGTTTCCGGGGCGAGTACCAGAAGATAAAACTGGTGCCGTTTGGCGAATATGTCCCTTTGCGTAAAGTATTCAGTTTCATCGAAGTGCTTAACGAGCTGGGCGATATGCAGCGCGGCAGCGAGGATAAGATTTTTTCCTGGAAAGGAAAAAATTTCGGCGTTCTGATTTGTTTTGAAGATACGCCGCCGGTTTTTGCCGCGCGCTTTGCGGCCAAAAGCGATTTTCTCGTCAATATCACCAACGACGAGTGGTTTCATGGCGAGCCGGAGGCAAGCCAACATCTGGCGATTATGGCGATACGGGCGATGGAGAACCGGATTTCTATTGCCCGGTGCGCCAACACCGGCATATCGGGGTATGCCGATTTCTATGGGCGCGTAAATAAATTTAACCGCAACGGCAAGGAGACATTTTGCCGTGGCGCGTGGAGTTTTAAACTGCCCTTGAATAAAGGAAGGAGCTTTTTTAACCGCTTTCCGGAATTATTTTCCGCAGCCTGCTTATTATTTCTATTGATTTTTTCTGTTATCAAAATAAGATATAAATCAGAGAAGATTTTGCCACAAAGAAAAACCATAGACTAATGGCCAATTTATTTTAAAATTAAATTGGCCTAATTAATAATCTTTGTGTTTTCGTGGCGAAAATATTGGAGGGGGTTATGGAAATAAAATTCGAGGCAGTCAAAATCGATAAACCCGAAGAATTGAATGTTATCATCGGCCAGACGCATTTCATCAAGACCGTGGAAGATATTTATGAGCTGATTGTTTCCAGCGTCCCCAACGCTAAATTCGGCCTGGCGTTTTGCGAAGCCAGCGGCAAATGCCTCATCCGGGCCGAAGGCAATGACGAGGCGCTGAAAAAAATCGCCGTCGGTAATGCTCAGGCGATTGGCTGTGGCCACTCTTTTCTCCTTATTTTAAAAGACGTCTACCCCATAAATATTTTAAACCAGTTGAAGAACCTCAGCGAAGTATGCAATATTTTTTGCGCCACGGCTAATCCTCTGGAAGTTATTGTTGCCCAAACACAATCGGGCAGGGGAATTATGGGGGTGATCGATGGTTCTTCGCCCAAAGGCATTGAAGGCTCCGAAGATATAAAATGGCGGAAAGATTTATTAAGGAAGATCGGGTATAAACTATAATGGATAATAAATTTTTAAGACGTAAATCCAGCGAACTGGCATTTAATCTTTTTCTTTTTTTGAATGGATTGTTTTCCTTGAAAGTTTCCTATGCCGTAGGCGCATTTATCGCGCGTATCGCCTATTGGCTTACCCCCCACCGAAAATTCGCCAGGGAAGGTCTGACGATTGCTTTTCCCGGGATGGCGCAGAAAGAAAAAGAAAAGATAGCCGGGGATGTATTCCGGTATATGGCGCAATGGTCTTTTGAATCGGTATATTTCCTGCAGCATCCTGACGAAATCGCGCGTATTACGATTGAAGGCAAGGAATATCTCGACGCGGCGCTGTGCCGGAATAAAGGTGTGCTTATCCTTACCGCCCATCTGGGTAATTTTCCTTTACTCCTGCTTAAGCTGGTAAAGGAAGGTTATACCGTGAATGTCATGGCACGGCCGATGCGCGATGAAAAAACCGGCGACTATATCCAAAGTTTGCGCGACCGGGCGGGTATAAAAACCATTCTTTCCTTTCCGCGGCAAGAGTGCGTTAAGAATACCATAAAGGCGTTGCGTGACAATGAAATTGTCGTGATGCTGATGGATCAGAACTTTGGCACCGGCGGAGTATGGGTCAAGTTTTTTGGCGAACTCGCCGCTACTCCCATCGGCCCTATTGTTTTTGCTTTGCGCACACAGGCTGCCGTTGTTCCCGCGTATATATCTTCACAAAAGCCGGGGCAGCATTGTTTAAAGATATTTCCCGCCGAAAATCTTATTTTAAAGGAAGATAATAATGAAACGATACTTTTAAACGCGATAAAGTTTACGCGCATAATCGAGGGGTGGATTCGCGATGTTCCTTCGCAATGGAGCTGGATTCACCGCCGGTGGAAATCCCGGCCGAACGATGCAATGATGAACGCTAAGTTCAGGGTGGAGAAATAAGTTTATTTGCAGGAATCGTCTATCCGGCGCCATACCCGGTTTCTTTATTGATAAAAACTATAAATCTGGTATTCTATTGTTGACTGCTTGTCTAAATCATCGGTTTTCTCGGCGTTGTATCTGCTTAGCTTTTTGGGAGAGGCAGATTTTTCTTGAAGGAGAACGATATGGAATCTAAATGTTCGATCGGTATCGGCCTTAATCTTTTTGATGCCAGGGCGGTGGTTTTGCGCGATGACCGTAAGGTTATAGCGCAAATCCAGAAAAAAAGAAATAAAGTAGATGCCAATGAAACGATTGAGGTGCTGATAGAGCTATTTGAGGAAGTTATTGCCGAAGCGCGTAAAGACAAAAAAAATATCGCACGAGTCGGGGTTGCCTTAGGGGGAATTGTCCACGATAAAGGAATAGTCTACTGGCCGCAAAAACAAAAATCTACTTATGTTTATATCGCTTTGCCGCTTCAGGAATATCTGGAAAAAAAATTCGGATTTCCGGTGATTTTAGAAAACGACGCCAATGCCTGCGCTTTTGCCGAGCACCAGCTTAATTTTTCCAGGCATGAAGATATGCTCTATATGTTTTCCGGCGTGGGGATGGGGATTGTCATTAACGGTAAATTATATAGAGGTAAAGATGGCGCCGCCGGCGAGCTGTTTATAAATTTAAGAGAGGCGCATGCTTCTTGTCTGGGAGACCTTTCTTTTCTTAAGAAATGGCACGCTGACTTGGACATGGTTAAGAAGGCAAAAGAACTCATCGCCCGCGGCGAAGGGACTTCCCTTATTAAAAGGATAACTTCGACCGGCGAGCTTTCGCTGGCCGATATTTTCGAAGAGGCAAAAAAAGATAAATTAAGCCGGGGAATTCTTAAAGAGGCGGCAACGGCTTTGGCCGCCAAGATTTCCTTTCTGGTCAACATGCTTAATCCCGAAGTAGTCGTTATCGGGGGGGGGTTGGAAGAAGCGCCTGATTTCTTTTTAGATGATTGTATTGCCTGCGTGAAAGATTTTACTTTCAGCGAGATGAGAAAAAATTTAAAGCTTACTTATTCCGCTTTAGGGAGAAACGCGACCGTTCTTGGCGCGGCAATGCTTGCCCTGGATGATCTGTGAAATATATTATAAAGCTCTTTACACGAATTATTTATATGTTATAATCGAAATTAATGGGAAAAATGCAATTTTTTATTGCATTTTCTTGAGTCAACTATTCGTGAAAGGGAGGATTAATGGATAAAACAAGAATAATTTTTCTTGTCTTATTTGTTCTGGTGCTTTTAGTCGGCGGCGCGGCTGTTTTTAAATTTGCGGGCGATAACCAGGTTTTAAAAACGCAAAATGACGAACTTACATCCGAAAAGGCGCGGCTGATTAAAGAAAAAGATGATTGGCAGGCTAAGTATGCCGAAGCCAACGATAAGGTAAAAGGCATAGAAAATGAGCTTGCCAAAACCAGGCAGGCCATGGGCCAGCTTGATGCCCTTAAGAAAGAAAGAGATTCCTATAAAAATAGATACGAAACTATTTCCAAGGATAAAGAAGCTTTAGTCGAAGAGATTAAGAAATCTAAAGCAGGCATGTCGATGGCGGTCAAAGAGCCGCCTGCTGCGTCCGGCGCAGGGGCCGCGCCGGAGGGAGGCCAGGGAGAACCAGAAAAAAAATCCGAGGAAAGCAAGATTTCCGGAGAAGATTACTGGGCTGACGTGGTTAGGACGAAAGCCGAGTTGGAAGCAAAGTTTGATTCAATAACCAGGGAACTTTTGGATACCAAGAACCAGATAGTAGGATTAGAACGGACCAACCAGGAATTAACCTTGAAGATTGACGACCTCAATAAAGAAAAAACCCGCCTTGAGCAGGATCTCCAATACAAAGAGCGCAGCATGGATATTATGAGCAGGGATCTGGTCAATGAAAGAGAAACTCGCAAGGTAGCCAGCGATGAGCTGACTAAAATGCGCGAAGACAATCTTAATCTTAAAAGAGAGTTGATTATGGCCAACAAAGAAAGAACCCAGCTTCAGAATGCCATTAAAGATATCCAGGATAAGAAGGATAATTTAGATAAGAGGATTACGGAAGTAGAAAATGTTTTTAAACAAAAAACGCTTGCTTTGGGAGAATTGCAGGAAGATTTAAAAAGCGCGATCAGGACAAAAGATTCCGGCGTCGGCAGCGGGTCTGCTTCCGTGGAATTGCCTCCGATTGTGGTAAAACCGGAAATTTCAGGGGTCAAGGGGGCAAAGGGTTCGATTATCGCGGTAAACCAGGAAGAAAAATTCATTGTTATGGATATAGGAGAGTCTGCCGGCCTGAAGCCGGGCATGAGCATGAAAGTTATGCGCGGCGATAAAGCTATCGCTGATGTCGAGATAATCGAAACAAGGAAAGAAATCTCCGCGGCCGATGTAAGGAATGTAATAAGCGGCTCAACCGTCCAGGAAGGCGATACGGTAGTCAGTAAATAACTTGGAGTAATTTAAGAATTGCCTTTCATAGATGATAGATAGTACAGATAACCGGTACAGCTACTATCTATAATCTACAAGCTATATTAAATTAAGGCAGGAAAGTGGGCACTCCCAAAATTACCATTAAAGATGTCGCGCAGAAAGCGGGCGTTTCCATCGCCAGCGTATCCCGCTTTTTCAATAATCCTTCCCTTTTGAAAGAATCCAGCCGCAGAAAAATCGAACGAATTATTAAAGAAGTTAATTACCAGCCTTTTATTTATGCCCGACGGTTGGCTGGGGGGAAGCTGGGCGTTTTTAGCCTGGTTATTCCCGGCTACGAAGGTCTTTTTTATTCTTATTATGCGATGGAAATAATAAGAAGTGTTGCTGTTTCGATGGCGGCCAAGGGGGTAGATTTACAGCTGCATGTTTTCTGGAATAAAGATAGTTTAAAGACTTCTCTGGTCGACGGGATTATTTTTTCCGATGTTTTAGGTAACGAAAGCCAGATGGAGAGAATAGCCAAAGAAGGATTGCCGTTCGTAGTGATGAATAAAAAACTTGACGCCGAAAATGTTAATTATGTAGCGATAAATAACTTTAAGGGAAGCTATGACGCAACGGAGTTTTTGTTGAACCACGGCCATAAAAAAATTGCTCATTTAGCGGGAAATCTTCACGTGCAATGCGCCGCGGAACGTCTTGATGGGTACAAGAATGCTTTACAGAAAAACGGGATACCGGTAAAAGACACTTATATTAAGGTAACAAATTTTTCGCGCAAAGAAGCGCGGGAAAGGCTGGGTGAGTTATTTTCCGGGTCTGAACCGCCTACGGCTATTTTATGTTGCAGCGACGAAGTAGCGGGCGAGGTGATAACCTTTGCCGAAGAAAATAAAATAACTATCCCCAAAGATTTAAGCGTAATCGGTTTTGACGATAATCCCAATTATCATTGGGGCAGCCTCGCGCTTACCACAGTAAGGCAGCCTTTGTCGGCGATGTGCGCGGCCGCCGTCGATATTTTAGACGAAGCAGTAAAGAATAAAAACGCTGTAGTTAAGAAAATTGTTCTGGATACGGAATTGGTGATGAGAGATACAGTGAGTTTCCATTGACCAAGCCCGGCCGCGTAAACCTCAGGTACGTTTGACGATTTTTTTAAAATCCTACTCCATGAAGTACCATCAACCGATGTCGTGGTTTACGCTGCCCAGCACTAATTTTGCCACAGCAAAATTAGTGCTGGGCAATAAAACTAAGCCCCGAGTACGGGGCAAGTTTTATTGTTCGACTACCGCCTCATCCTGCGCCCCCGCCATCCCATAGATGGCGAGGTCTCGTCAATTCGTTAAACGAATTGACGGACTTCGGACTTGATAATTCAACTAAGCCCGGCATACCGGGCAAGTTTCATTACGGCGAAGTCTCATTAATCAAAAATATTTTCAGCAAAAAACTTACTTAAATTTAAAGGGGAGCATAATCCTTTAATTATCAATATATTGTGAGTGGATAAGCTGTGGATACAATATGTAGTATTTTTCTTGACACCCGCCGTGCCCTGTGATATAAAATAAACTATTGATATTTGTTTTTTACCGCCAAATTGTTTCGCAAGGATTGCGAAACAATTTGTTTGCGAAAAAATTAAGAGGAGTTTGTCATGGATGATAATTTAAACTTTTCTTCCAACGCTCTCATTGTTTTGAAAAAACGTTATCTTTCTAAAGACGAAAACGGCCAGCCTCAGGAAACGCCGCGTGAAATGCTCGAACGCGTCGCTGAAGCCATCGCCCTTACCGAAAGACGCTACGGCGCCAAGAAAGATAAAGTCGAAGAAATAAAAAAGCAATTTTTCGAAACGATGGCCAACCTTGAATTTGTGCCCAACTCGCCGACACTGATGAATGCGGGCAAAGATTTAGGCCAGCTTTCCGCCTGCTTCGTGGTCCCAATAGAAGATTCCATGGAATCGATTTTCGACGCGATAAAGGCCACCGCGCTTATCCATAAGACCGGCGGCGGAACGGGTTTCAGTTTCTCGCGGCTGCGTTCCAAAAACAGCGTGGTTAAATCGACCGGCGGCGTCGCCAGCGGCCCGGTTTCTTTCATGAAAGTTTTCGACGCGGCCACCCAGGCGGTAAAACAAGGTGGAACGCGCCGCGGCGCCAATATGGGAATCCTGCGCGTCGACCATCCCGATGTTTTAGAATTTATCAAATGCAAAGAGACCGAAGGCGATATCTCCAATTTTAATATTTCCATCGCCATCACTAATGAATTCATGGAACAAGTTTTAAAAGGCGGGGAATATGACCTTATCGACCCGCGGACTAAAGAAATCATTTGCCGGCAAAATGCCCGCGAAGTTTTTGATTTAATCGCCCTGTACGCCCATCGTAACGGCGAACCGGGAATCGTTTTTATCGACCGGATCAATGAAGCTAATCCCACGCCTCATTTAGGTAATATCGAAAGCACCAATCCTTGCGGCGAACAGCCGTTGCTTCCTTTTGAATCCTGTAATCTCGGTTCCGTCAATTTAACGCGCTGTATCCAAGAGGCCGCCGGCGCCTTTAGTGTTGACTGGGATAAGCTGGATCGGGTTACCAGGGTTGCCGTCCGATTTTTAGATAACGTTATCGATACTAATAAATTTCCGCTCGAGGAAATAAAGGAAAACACTTTAAGGACACGCAAAATCGGTTTGGGAATTATGGGCTGGGCAACCATGCTGGGATTTATGGGTATTCCTTATGACGGCGATGAATCGATTGTTTTAGGTAAAAAGATAATGTCTTTCATCTACAGTTCGGCAAAAGAGGAGTCGGTAGCGCTGGCTAAGGAGAGAGGGCTATTTCCGTCATGGAAAGGGAGTATTTGGGAAGCGCGTAATATCAAAATAAGAAACGCCACCCTTACTACGGTAGCGCCTACCGGCACGATCAGTATTATCGCCGGTCCGACATCAAGCGGCATCGAGCCGAATTTTTCTTTATGTTATTTCCGTAATGTTCTTGACGGCGAAAAGCTTCTGGAAGTCGACCCCGCCTTTGAATATGTGATGAAAAAAGAAGGTTGTTATACGCCGGAGATAATGAAAAGAATCGCCTCGGGTGAGAGTATCCAGACAATGAAGGAAATCCCCGAAAAAATCAAGAAAGTTTTCAAAACGGCGATGGAAATAAGTTCTTTCTGGCATATCAAACACCAGGCGGCTTTTCAGGAGTATACCGATAATGCCGTTTCTAAAACAATAAATCTTCCCAATTGTGCTACGGTTGAAGACGTAAAGGAGACCTACCTGCTTTCCTATAAATTAGGGTGTAAGGGGATTACGGTTTACCGTGACGGCAGCCGCAGCGTCCAGGTCTTGACGGTCGACAAGAAAAAAGAAGATAAGAAAGAAATTAAAGCGGATAATAAACAGGTTTATTCTATCGCTTTTCCGAGGCCGCGGCCGGAAGTGATTTTGGGGACCACCACAAAGGTTACTACCGGTTGCGGCAATCTTTACGTGACGATCAACCATGGCCAGGACGGAGAGTTTTTCGAAGTTTTCACCCAGATGGGCAAAGCCGGCGGATGCGCCGCCAGCCAGCTGGAAGCAATCGGCCGGTTGATTTCCCTGGCGCTGCGCGGCGGTATCGACATGAAAGTCGTTATCGAACAGCTTAAAGGGATAAGGTGTCCGTCTCCTTCCTGGACCAGCGGTAAAAAGATATTTTCCTGCGCCGACGCTATTGCCCGGGTTCTGGAAAAACGCGCCATCGACCAGAAAGAAGAGGTTAGCGTCGAGGCTATGGTGGAACAGCCGGGAGAAGAAACGGTATCGGTTGCTAAAAGTATTAACAACGACCTTATCGCGATCGTGGGTGTCTGCGCCGAGTGCGGTTTCGCCCTCCGGCATCAGGAAGGCTGTCTTATCTGCGATGCCTGTGGTTATTCGAAGTGCTAACCTGAAAAATGCAGTTGCTCGCGGCAAATAGCCGTAATCTTTTGCGCTGCAAGGAATGCCAAAAAGCCTCGACATACTCCTTGAGTATGCCTACGTTTTTTGTCAATCCTTTCGCTGCAAAATCTTACGGTTCTTTGCTCGCTCCAACTACACTTTCCAGGTTAATCCTAAATTATAAAAATCCGACAGGATTGGCAGAGTAGAATCTGTTAATCCTGTCTATTTTTTTAAGTTTCTCGAGATATTAATTTAGTCAAGGAGAGGAGGAAGCATGTATAAATTAGTTTTACTTCGTCACGGCGAGAGCCAGTGGAATCTGGAAAACCGTTTTACCGGCTGGACCGACGTCGATTTATCGCCTAAGGGAGTTGAAGAGGCGCGCCGTGCCGCCAAAGATTTAAAAAAAGAAAAATTTGTTTTCGATATCGCTTATACCTCGGTTTTAAGGCGCGCGATTAAAACCCTCTGGCTTACTTTAGAAGATATGGATTTGATGTGGATACCCGTTATCAACAGCTGGCGCCTGAATGAGCGCCATTACGGCAGTTTACAGGGGCTTAATAAGATGGAAATGGTGGAAAAGTACGGCGAGGCTCAGGTGTTACAATGGCGCCGGAGCTACGATGTCCCGCCGCCGGCGCTAAAAACCGGCGACCAGCGTTCGCCCGCTTTTGACCCGCGTTATAAAAGTTTAAAAAAAGAAGAAATTCCCTTGGCCGAATCTTTGAAGGATACCGTGGCGAGATTCCTTCCTTACTGGCATGAAACAATCGCGCTGTCTATCAAGGGCGGTAAGCGCGTTTTGATTGCCGCGCACGGCAACAGTTTGCGCGCGTTGGTCAAGTATCTCGATAATATGAGCGAAGAGGAAATCGTTAAGCTTAATATACCTACGGGGATACCTCTGGTGTATGAACTCGATGAAAATCTGAAACCGCTTAAGCATTATTATCTGGGTGATCCGGAGGTTTTGAAGAAGGCGGTTGAAGCGGTAGCGAAACAGACCGCGAAGAAGTAGCCTCGTACCGCGTCAGCTTAATTGTTAATAGTGGTACGCGGTACAAGTGCATGTAGAAATTAATTTTTCCTGAAGTGATACCAGTAAAAATTAATTTGACAGTGCACTAGTTTTTATATGAGGGAAAGTTTGCTCGCCAAAAGTTGGAAACTTTTGGCGAAGTCTCGCCTTGGCGGAAAAATTGTAGGTTTTCATTAATCTAATTCGGTATAATTGAAACTCGGTTTTGGTTCCGGCTCTGCCGAATTAGATTCCCAAAAATAAATGTTTTAATCCGTTTTCTTCAAGGAACTTTTTTCCTCGCCCCCCTAAGTTAACCCACTGGCGCGAAGATTGTTTTTGGTTCATTTCAATTTTTACATCATCGGTGCCCGCGAGCCAGATTTTTCCCGTCCATTCCGCACCCTTGGTCAGGAAACTTTGGTCAATACATTCAAAAGCAATAATATCGGCGGATTGCTCTAATTTAGTTATTTTAAAAATGCCGTTGATTACGGTTATGTTTTTATTTAGCTTAAAGAATTCCGCGATATAAACCGCTTTTCCTTCGATATCGAAACGTAATGATCCTACCAATCCGGAAAATTCATTTGCGCCGCCTTGCCTCGTTGTTTTTTCTACGGCAATTTGCCCGACCAGAAAGGTCCGGAGATTATCGGCAAAGCTTAACGAGGGTATCGCCAGCGCCGCCGAGATTAAAAGAATTTGAATCTTTATAAATAATTTTTTATATTTGTTTTCCATTGTTGTGATTATATCATAAACATTTAGATTATGAAAATTGTATGAGTGTTTAAAAACATTCATATCCCTGCGTATTCCCGGTTTTGGCAAAATACTACGCCAGCGTCAGGAATACAAGTAACGCGCGCAGGTAAACAGCTCCGGCGAGCAACGCCGGTACGCAGCAAACAATAATCAGCAATAGCGCAATCCGGGGACGGCAGTGGGCCAGGAGTCTATACGCGCCGATGCTTCCCAACAGCCAGCTGATTGCGGCGGAATACCCCAGCACCAGAAGAGATATCGGCCGTTCCCACGTTTCCGGTAACCATTGCGGTTGCCCGTAGGCCGATTTCGCGATTATCCCGATGATAACCGCCGGCGTTAGTTGAAATAAAAGGGCCAGTGCGGGAATCACCAGGTATCGGCGGTCCTTCTGCCTGCCGCCGGTGGTTTTAGAGGTGTAGTTCGCGGTCGCCATAACAAAAGGCCTCCGATTCTTGAATTTTTTTGTCCATCTTCAATTTTCCGAAGGAGAAGAGTTGTGCCCGGGTAATAATCAACCGCATCAAGGCGTTTGATTCCTCTATCGCGTCAGCCAGCTTTATCCCGCGAGTCCACCGGCGCAGGAAATAGAAGTAAAAAACAGGTGAAACGCTGTACCCGGGATGCCCAACGTAAGCTTTGGCGCCCAGGCTTAACCACAACGGGCCCTGCTTTAAGTCATAGCAGCCGGTATTATACACCAGGCGCAAGCGTTCGCGTTGTTCCGCCGGCAGCCCTTCTATCCACGTGACTAATCGGTTATCATGCGCGAGGATAAAGAGGTCGACTTGGGGATACCGTTTCAAAGCTTCGTCGAGGCGCGCCAGAAACAACTGCCGGCAGTCTCTTGTGTCGCTTTGCGTGAAATACCAGGCGGCGTCATAGTACCGGTTGAGATAGGGCAGGGTAAAATTCCGGGAACCCCACTTCTGGAACGGCGTTACGTTATCGCGAATCGCCAGAGCGGCTCGTTTTTCTCTGCCCGGCGTGGTGCCGGTGTTCCCGGAAGCCTGTTCCGTCAGCGCGACAATTGCCGCGTAAGCCAGGCAGGGTAATAAAACCGCGATGACCGCCGCGCTCGATTTTTTCATAGGCGCTCCCGCAGCTTAGCTTAGCAACGAGCTAAACCGTCTTACAAAATATGCGTTACTCGTTTTGCGGCGGATAGTTCAGTCGATTCAGGATATTCTTTTATGGAATATAATGCCGGACTGATTTTACCAGCGAATTTTTGATTTTGCGATCGCTTTGTTTATCGTTTTCCCGTTAATTACGATTTCGTAATTTATATCGAAAAACGCTCCCCAGTAAGTACGACTTTTTACTTCTATTTTAACATTTTCGCTACGGTGTTCAAACTCGCCTTCGGCTTTACTGCGGAAAACAAAACCGCCCGATGTTGCCAGCAATCGGCCGTCGACCCGCAACTCATTTTTTGTCGCCATCCAGAGGGTTTTGTGCGACAAAACCGGGATAAATTCTATGCTATGATTTTGCCATTCGACAAAGGCCATACCGTCTCCAAATTTTTCCCGCAAAGGCGAAAAGCGCGCAAAGATAATAATTATGTATCGTGTCTTTCGAAATGAAGCGGGCTAGGTATAACTAAATTATACCTTTAAAACCATTGGAATACAAAGATTTTATCCCTTGTGATTTCGGCCCTTTTGCCCTATAATAACGGCAAATATTAAAGCGATAAATACTAAAAAATCTCACCACAGAGCGCACAGAGAACACAGAGAGAAGCGATAAATGCTAATTTTTAAAAGATTTTTATTGGCCTAGGCCAGTATTAAAAATATTTGAAAAGGAAATTATTTTTGTATCCTCTGTGAGCTCTGTGTCCTCTGTGGTAAAAATTGTTTTTGTCTTTTATTTATCTCCTTATCTTCGCGGTTAAAATTTTATTATGACCAAATATGATGTGATTGTCATCGGCGCCGGGCATGCGGGGATTGAGGCCGCGCACGCTTCCGCCAAGCTGGGCTGTTCCACTTTGCTCCTTACTATCGACATCGACCGCATCGGTGCGCTTTCTTGTAACCCGGCCGTAGGCGGCGTATCTAAGGGCCATTTGGTGCGGGAGGTGGATGCCTTGGGCGGGTTGATCGGTAAGATCACCGACAAGGCCGCAGTGGCTTACCGCTTTTTGAACCGCTCCAAGGGGAAGGCAGTTTGGGCGACAAGGGTGCAGGTGGACAAGTATCTTTACCCGAAAATCGCCCGCGAATTTCTGGAAAATACCAAAAACCTTACAATTCTCCAGGCCAAAGTAAAATGTCTTATTGTCAAAAATAAGAAATTTGTCGGCATCGAGACAAATTTTGGACAAATGATTGAGGCCGGGGCCGCAATCATTTGTGCGGGGACTTTTTTGAAAAGTACGATTCATATCGGGTTGAACAGTTTCAGCGGGGGAAGGCTGGGCGAAGAATCGAGCGATGAACTTTTTGAGAGCATCAGAAAACTTAAGATTACGACTAAGCATTTTAAAACCGGTACTTGCGCCCGGTTGGATAAGCGCAGTATCGATTTTTTAAAGATGCAGGAGCAGGTTCCCGATACCGACGTCATCCCGTTTTCTTTTTCTAATTCGCAGATATTAACAGACCAGTTAAGTTGTTATATTACCCGCACCAATAAAAAGACCCATAAGATAATTTTAGCGAATCTAAACCGTTCGCCGCTGTACACGGGAAAAATCAAGGCGCACGGCGTGCGTTATTGCCCCTCGTTGGAGGATAAGATCGTCCGCTTTGGCGACCGGGAAGGCCACCATATTTTTATCGAGCCGGAAGGCCGCGATACTAACGAAGTCTATCCCAACGGGATTTCCACATCCCTGCCGTTGGACGCGCAAATCGATTTTATTCATACTATCGAGGGTTTAGAAAAAGCGGTGGTGTTGCGGCCGGGTTACGGCATCGAGCACGGACTGATTGACGCGCGAGAGCTTGACGCGAATTTAGAAGCCAAAAAAGTCGGCGGGTTATTTTTTGCCGGCCAGGTTAACGGCACTACCGGTTATGAAGAAGCCGCGGCCCAGGGTTTTATCGCCGGGGTTAACGCTGTTCTTGCGGTAAAAGGCAAGAAGCCTTTAGTGCTGAAAAGGGAAGAGGCGTTTATCGGCGTGTTGATCGATGATTTAACGGCGAAGGGTACGGATGAGCCTTACCGGATGTTTACCTCGCGTTCGGAATTCCGGCTTTCCGTGCGGGAGAGCAACGCGATTTTTCGGCTGTCGCCGTTAGCGTTGAAATTAAAACTTATCGATAAGAACGAATATGAAAGAGTTTTAGCCAGGCAGGAAGAGATTAAAAAAACCCTTACGGAATTGGCTGTGGTTAAGGTAGCGTTCGAAGGCAAAAAAATCAGCCTGCGGGAAATCTTAAAGCGGCCGAATATAAGTTTCGAGAATATCGAAAAAGACCTGGCGGATAAAAATATCAGCGGCTCGCCCCTCGGCAAAGCCGATGGGCAGGTTAAAATCGAGGCGGAGATAGAAGTTAAATATGAAGCTTTTCTGCGCCGGGAAAAAGTCTGGCAGGCGGAATTGAAACATCTGGAGCGGATAAAGATACCTAAGATGGATTTCACGAAAGTGCCTTCGTTGTCTAAAGAGGTGGTGGAGAAATTAACTAAGTTCAAGCCGGGGACATTAGCCGAGGCGTTAAGGATCAGCGGCATCACCCCAGCGGCGATTCTGGCTATTTATAGTTTTATTAAACGCAGATGATCACTGATTAGAAGATGCTGATGATCGTTGATAAAAATACCGAAGAGAGATATACGATTGAGTCAAAGATGGAAAATTTTGGCATTCAATAGTTTTATCTGTGATCATCTGTTGATTTTCAATCGGCGATCATCTGCGTATCGTAAGGAGCTCAAATGAAAAAAGAAAAACAAGTCTATAACGGTAAATTACTTAAGGTATTTGTCAAGGAAATGACCCTGCCTAACGGTTTTGACGTTAAGGTGGAAATCATCAAGCACCCCGGCGCGGTTTTGATTGTCCCGATTTTTGACGATGGCAGGATTTTATTGATCCGCCAGTTCCGCGCCGCGATTAATAAGTATATCTGGGAATTTCCCGCCGGCACTTTGGAAAAAGGCGAGAAGCCCGTTGATTGCGCCAGACGGGAGATTATCGAGGAAACCGGCTATAAGGCGGGGAAGTTAGAAAAAATCCAGGAAATTGTGCCGGTGCCGGGTTATTCCACCGAGCGGATAATCATTTATAAAGCGACGCGGCTGGCGAAAGTAACTAAAAAAGCGATGGCCGACGAAGTAATTAGCGAGGAGATTTTCGACCGCGAAGATATAGCACAGATGTTGCGAAGCGGGGAAATTATCGATGCTAAGACAATCTGTGCGTTGAGTTTTTTATTTTTGGAAGGGCATACTTTTTGGAAATAAAATTTTAACCAAAGAATAATCGGTCCACAGATTACGCAGATTTTCACAGATTTTGTGGGAAAAATATAAACTAATAGATTGCGAAAATACCGATATTCTATTTTGTTTCGAGCTTGATTCCATATTTTCTAATCTGAGCAATCTGTGGACAAAAAAAGTTTTTATATGGTTAAAATAGGAAAATTCACCTTAGAAAAACCTTACATCCTTGCTCCTTTATCGGGAGTGAGCGACCTGCCGTTCCGGCTGGTCAGCCGGGAGGCCGGATGCGCATTCGCGTTTACTGAGATGATCAGCGGCCGGTCGCTTTGCTATAAGAGTAACGAAGCGCAGATAATCCTTAAGTCTTGCGCGGCTGACCAGCCGTTAGGGATACAACTGCTTACCCACGAGCCGGATATTATCGCGCGCGCGATTGACTGTCTGGCCGGTTATAAATTTGATATTCTTGATTTAAACGCTGCTTGCCCGGTAAAGAAAGTTATCCGATCCGGTGCGGGTTCAGGGTTGATGCGCCAACCTGATAAATTAAAGGAATTGCTTACTTCTATGGTTGCCCGTTCAACCGTTCCGGTAACCGTTAAGATTCGCGCCGGCTGGGATAGTTCCTCGATAAACGCGGTAGAGATAGCCAAGCTGGCCCAGGATTGCGGCGTGGCTGCGGTTTCGGTCCATGGCCGGACGCGAAAACAGGGATATAGCGGCGCGGTCGATTATGATATTATCGCGAAAGTTAAAAAATCTTTAACAATCCCGGTGATCGCCAGCGGGGATATACTAAGCGGCCGGTTAACCAAAAGGATGTTCGATGAGACCGGCTGTGACGTGGTGATGGTGGCGCGCGGCGCCACGGGTAATCCCTGGATTTTTAAGGAAATCGAAGAATTTTGCCGAACCGGGATTCTACCAGAACGGCCGGCGCTGGAAGTTGTCGCCGGGATTATGGAACGGCATTTGGGAATGAATGTCGAACTTTACGGCGAAGCGCGGGGGGTTTTGCATTTTCGCAAATTCTTCGGCTGGTATACCAAGGGGTTTTCCCGGGTAAGGCCGTTGCGGATGCGGGCGTTTCTGGCCAAGACTAAACAAGAAATGGACGGTTTTATCGGCGAGTTTCGTTCGTCCGGGTGTGAACATATGGCAAGCATTCAGGGATAAGCCATAAATAAAAAAATATCTGTGGACCAAAGTTTTTGTTTCTAAAAGGAGGCGTTATGATACCCCTGGAAGCATTGGAATTGGCTTTAAGTAAGGAAAAAGCGTCGGTTAAATTATATCGAAGATTGGCGCTCGAACATTCTTCCATTGGCGATTTGTTAGGTTCCTTAATCAACGAAGAGGAAAAACATGTTAAGATGATTGAGGAGAAAATAAGAGAGTTAACGCAATGAGTGAAGGATAGGCTATGATCATTGATACCTTAGAAAACGCTAAAATTTATTACGCCTTGCATCCTGCCTTCAAGGAAGCGTTTGCCTTTTTATGTAAAAGTAACCCCCGCGAGTTAAAAGACGGCAAATATGAATTAAACGGGAAAAAACTTTTTGCCACGGTTGCGGTTTCGAATGGAAGAGGGAAGGATGATTCTAAATTAGAATTTCACCGTAAATTCATCGATATCCAATACTGCGTAAGCGGCGTGGATGTTATCGGTTGGTTGTCGTTGGCGGATTGCTTCAGCGTGGACCAGAAATATAATAAGAAAAAAGATTTCGGCATATTAAAAGATACGCCGCAGGCCTGGTTCGCCCTTACGTCCGGTAGATTCGTCATATTTTTTCCCGAAGATGCTCACGCCCCGCTCGCCGGTAATGGCGCGGTGCGTAAGGTAGTGGTGAAAGTCGCGGTATGAAATATATGTAGATAACAAGATAATTATGACCCCTAAGGAAGTTATTCTTGAAGATAAATATTGTCAGGAAGATTTAAAAGCGGCAGAGAAAGCCCTTTTCGGCGAATCAACCAAGGATGAATTACGTTTTAAATCCGGTAAAGAAATGACAGAGTTTTTAAAGAGTAGGGTTAGAAAATGATTTATAGTTTTTTTCCGCGAGCAAGATATAGCTAATCCGGACGAGCTTTTTTCTTTTTTTGTTTCCGGCTCGTCCGGATTAGAAAGCGTTTTCAAAAATCCCTCAAAAACCCTCCCTTTTTCCGGTTTTCCCCGATTAAATATGTTAAATATAATGCGTAGAGACAGGCGATGCCTGTCTGTTGCTAAGGAGCAGAAAATACGTTTTACCGGACGTATTTTCTGGATTAGTTATGACCCAGCTAATCCCAATACGCAGAAGTACTATTCTGTTCAGGTGCACCGCTGTATTTCTTTCCGGCGCGATATTTTTTTCTTCATTCGCGCCGGAAATCATGGCGGAAGCCGTTTCCGTATCCCCGGCTCCCCAGCCTACCGGTGCGATCTACAACCTTCCAGCCCCGACCAAACTCCTCAACCTTTCGGAAAAGTTCTCTTATCCCGTGCTTAAAGGTTTACGTTTTAATCCTAAAAACCCTCTCAACATAGAATTCTTAGTCGATACCGCCAATAAAGAAGATGTCACCAAAGAAGAAGCTAATCGTCTTATCAAGTATTTTCTGGCAGGGTTAACTCTTCCCCAGGAAGAGTTATGGGTCAACCTGTCACCTTATGAAGGGGAACGAGTCGCTTCAGACAATTTAGCCCTGACCGATCTCGGTAAAGACCTGTTAGGGCAGGATTATTGCCTGAAGCAACTCGTTTCTTCTTTGACTTATCCGGAAACAGAATTGGGAAAAAGGTATTGGAATGAGGTTATCGCAAAAACCAATTCTAACGGGCTCAACCGGCAAAACCGGCTCAACGGGATCAACGGTTCTATCAACACCTACAACAAAGTCTGGGTCATGCCCCAGAAGAGCGTGGTTTATGAGAAAGGGGATACGGCGTTTGTCCTGGAAGCCAGCCTGAAGACGATGCATGAGCGCGATTACACTGCGGCGCAGCGCGGTCAATCGAAGGATGAAGGACGAAGGATGAAGGATGAAAAAGAAAAAGCTGATGAGATCGCTTCAAATGTATTCAAAGAAGTAATTCTGCCTCAAGTCAACCAAGAAGTCAACCAGGGAAAGAGCTTTGCGACCCTTCGCCAAATCTACCACTCCCTTATCTTAGCCGTCTGGTTCCGCAAGAAATTCCAAAATACCTTCTATAAATACTACATCGACCAGAGTAAGATCGCCGGGATTGATTTAAACGACAAGAACGTAAAAGATAAAATCTTTAACCTTTATGTCCAGGCTTACAAGGGAGGTGTCTATAACTGTATCAAGCGGGAGCAGGATAGCGCTACCAAGCATCCGGTGCGGCGTCGGTATACTTCGGGCGGAACAATTTTTACCCCAAAGGCTTTTAATCTGGAAGTTAGGCCAAACCTTCCTCCCAGGTTTACGATAGCCGATATCTGTGAAGGCCATGGTGTAAAAGTAATCAGCAGTGAGGTTATTGTTTCGGGGCGAGCCGGGTCGCCGGCAACAGGGCAAAACGCAAAGCTATCCGTAGGACGTAGGACGTCCGTTCCCTCCGGTCACTCGGACGCGGGACGAAAAGAAAGAGTTGTCGCCTCGCCGGCAGTAGAGCCAAGGACAGAGCCGAGCGGACAAAACAGCGTATTCATTAAAGGTGAGCTACACCGTAAAATTTTCGGCCATCTCTTTGACGCTGTCTTGCCGGGTGATTTAAATATTTCCGACCCCGAAGTCAATGCTTTATTGCGTCATATCGTCCATTACGATACCAGCCTGCATAGGGGAGAGGATGGGGTTGAACCGTTTGACGCGATTTATGGTTATTATAAAAAGGCTTACGAGAAAAAAAAGAAGGAAGAAGATAAAGATATGGCCGCTTTACCAAAAGGTTTCCCCTTGTTGGAAGAATCAATCGTAGTCTCTACCGGTAAACAACAGGGCCTTGGGGCTGACGCGGCAAGCTATGGTAAAGGAATGGTTGAGGCGGTTGAAGGCGCGATTGATGCTATCGCCGTGGCGGGAGAAGATAAATCGCCCTATGACGCTACGATTCTGGATTTATTCTCTCTGATTGATAAGGAAGTCGAGAAGTTATCGCATACGCCTAGTGAAGCTACGGAGGCGAGAAAGATAGCGGATGTAGAAAGAAAACTGAGATTGTTAAGATCAGCCAGGTCAGAGCTTGAAGCCGCGCCCAAGGGGCAATTTCCTTTATTGAATTTAACCATCGAGACAATAACAACGATAAACTCTGTTAAAACGACTAGGCCGGTGGTCAGGAGGTTACTACTTACCTACGCTTTTTATCATAACACCGGCTTGTCAAAGTTGTTGGAATATTTTAGAGGCCGTCGCGGCAAGGAGTTGACCCATGAGACTATCTCTAAATTAATTGAACTCGTCGATGGTTTTCCTTCGGAAGGTATTTCCAATGATCAACAAAGAGCCCGGGCCCTGTTTAAGCCGATCGATGCCAAGGCCTTAAGAGACGAGAGCGAACGCATAAAGGCAGGCGGTTTTACCCGGAGGATAAAAATCGTTCCCACCAGGGGCTGGCTTGCCGAATTTATCGGCTATTTTAGTGACGAATGTTGGACGCGCACAAATCATACCATGGAAGACAACGATAACATGGTGGCCTTGGTGCTTGTCGATGCCGATACTAACGACCTTTTAGGCGGTACTCTTCTTATTATTGGTAATGCCATTGCCGGGACCAACGAGCCTGTCCTTATCGACCGTGGCTTCAGCCCGCGCAAGGAAGTTACGGAAAGCATTGTCACCGAAGATTTGATGAGGCAGGTTTTGGATTACGAAGAGAAAATCGCCCGTTCCCTCGGCGCGACAAAAGTACTCGTTCCCATGAGAGATGAGTCAGATCCGGGATTGGGAAGCAACAATCCCGATATTCTCGATTTTTATAAAAGGATGTTCTCCAACCAACCCCGTGTCGATTTAAGAGATGTTAACCGGTTCAACGGCCATGATATAACACATGGTAGATGTGCGGTCGCCAGGGATGTCGCGCCCCTCGGAAAAAAAGCAGAGAGTTCATCCGCCGCTTCGCCGGTCCGGACTTTTACTCTGCCTAAGAGCGATAAACCCCTGACTCTTTCCCAGCGAGCGGTTCGATCCATGCTGTCCATAGAAGGCGATCTTCACGACAAGAATTGGTATATACGCAAGGCCGCGGCTCAAGCTTTAGGTTTATTCTACAGCGAACTGATTCGTAGGGGAGAAGAAGTCAACTTAACTCTTTTAAAAAACAGACTTAACGATTGGGATGATAACGTACGCCAGGCCGCGATTGAATCTTTGGGGCTGATTTACAGTGAGATGGTCCGACAGGGAAAAGAAGTCGACTTAACTGATTTACAACGTAAATACACCTCCGTTTACAGCTCCGTTGAGTCTCCTAAAACACGCCAAAATGCGATTAAAGCTTTAGGTTTGGTCTATACTGAGATGGCGCGAAAGGGAAAAGAAATCTTCCGAGAGATAGAGGCTTTTAAAGGCCTGCTTGTTGGTGAAATGAATGCGGACATGCGCCTGGCTTTGATTGATGCTTTATGCTTGGTCTACACCGAACTGGCTGGACAACCGGGGAGAGAAGCCTTCCTGGCCTCAGAGATAAAAAGCAAGCTTAGCGATTTGAGCGATTCGAATTATAGCATACGCCGAGACGCAGCCCAAGTTTTAGGCGCAATCTACACCGCGTTAGCCCGAAATGGAAAAAGAGCAGACTTAACTGAATTAAAAGACGCACTTGATGTCGAAAGAAATTGGGTTGTACGCCAGGCTATGGTTGGAGCTTTAGGCATGGCCTGTGCCGCGCTGGCACGAAGGGCAGAAAAAGTTCCCCCGGAGATAGTAGAGGCTTTAAAAATTCAGCTTACTGACAGGTTTGATCCCGTAAGCCAGGCCGCGGTCAAAGCTTTAGGTATATTCTATACTGAAATGGCTGGACAACCGGAAGAAGAAGCTTTTCTGCTCCGGGAAATAGGTTACTTTAGGGAGAAACTCACCGATCAGGATTCTGGTATGTCGCGTGTCGCGGCCCAAATATTAGGCACCGTCTGCAGTGAATTGGCGCGGCATGCAAAAAAAGTCCCCCCGGAGATAGTAGAGGCTTTTAAAAGTAAGCTCAGCGACGAAGATGGGTGGGTGCGCTTGGCCGTAGTCGAAGCTTTAGGCTTGATCTATACCGTATTAGCCCGACAGGGAGAAGAAGTCTCTCCGGAGATAGTAGAAATTTTTAAAAGCAAACTTAATGACCCGAATTGGGACGTAATCAAGGCCGCGGCCCAGGCTTTAGGCCTGGTCGGCAGCGAACTGGTCCGACAACCGGGTATAGCAAAGGGGATAGCCGAGGCTTTAAAAAGCACGCTTACCTATGCGGAGCTTGATTTGTGTCGAGTTGGAGCCAACGCGTTAGGCTTGATTTATGCCGCGATGTTTCGGCAGAATAATATGTCGCTGGATGAATTAAGAAGCCGACTTACCGCCGCCGCCGAAGATTGGGCGGTATGCCTGGCCGCGGCCAAAGCCTTGGGTTTGGCTTACGCCGGGATGGACCAGCAGGAAAAAGAAGCCACCCGTGATGCCTTAAGGAGCGTTGTTAATGGAAATCATGATGTAGTCCAGGCTGCAGCCCAAGCTTTAGTCTTAGTCTATAGCGATGAGCTGGCCCGACAAGGGATGAACGCTGGTGAGGATTATAAAAAATATAAATTGTGGAGCAAGAGCAATTTACCATATGAGCCAAAAGTCGTGGAGTGGTATTTAACCGAAGAAGATTCCCGCGCTGCCTTAGAGGAAATTATGCGTGATGCCGCGGCGGCGGTTGACGATGACGCCGGTTTCAACTACGACGACGAGGCGTCGGTTTGGTATGCTTATGCCGGGATAAGAGTCGCGGGCATCAATATGACCCTTGACGAATTAAAAGAGCGCTTGGCTAAATTTAAGGAATACGACGCCAAGTATCCCGGCAGTTGGCAGAAGATGTTTGCTAAGAAACGGGCGCTGCCTGGTTTTGAGGTAAGCGAAGAAGGGGTTACTGTGCTTGACGCCACTTCCGTCAATTCCGTGGTGATCGATGAACATGCCCGGCAGTTAAGGGAGATAAAAAAAGGCATAGACGATTTGAGCCTGATCGCAAAAGTATTCGGCCCGGGGCATAAATTTTCCAGTGTTAAAGGGATCTATTATGAGATGCAGCGTCGTAAAGCTGTTACCGAAGGAAGGCTGCTAGGCGGTGGACGCTTCCATATTGAATATCCTTCCACAGACGATATGGAACAGTATTTCAGGGATAACCGGAAGGAATTTTATAAGACTGTATTTCTTTTGGCTGAAAAATTGGCCAGAGGCAACCGCGGGGATAATGTAATCGAAGCAGCCTGCTTTGGGTTGATGCGAGATTTAATCGTCGCCGATGTTTTATCCGATGAAGCATTGGCCAGTGATCTTGATTCAACCGATATTGAGCGGCTCACCGCCGCACTTATAAACTTCGAAGGTTACAAAAAGCACTTACCTGATTCTTTGGGGATAAAGGCGGAGAAGATTAAGGCGGTGAGCAAGTTGCTGGAAGATTTATCCCGGCCGGCGTTAGTATCCGTCCAGCGTGCGGGAAATACCAACTATCGTTTTGTCGGCCAGGGATTTTTGGCGGCCTTCCGCGGCCGGGCCGGGATGATCGATTGTTCTTTCTTTATGGATACGGATAAGGGATTTCCGTTTACCCGGACAATGCATGAAGATACGCAATACTATTTTGTTTATAAAGGAAAAGAACTTAAAGGATATATCGGGTTGATGGTTGGCGTGACCGATAAAGGCGAAAGAGTCCTGACCATAGATACGCTTAATTCTCCTTCTCTTGACGGCGGAAAATTATTAATGAATGTATTCAGGGGACTATCTGTTACCGCGCGAAAACTCGATTGTATCGGTATCGCTTTGCCGGCGGAAATTGGAGGGTCGTTTAATTTCTCTAATGAAATAACTATTCCTAAAATGACAGTTTACCAGCAAGGTAAGACTATCAGCGTTGTACCGTTGCACAGGGATAGCTGGCAGACATTTACCGATATTGGGTTCGGTCCAGATAAATATAACAGTATGGATATGTCGGATAAGTTTGTCCTGTTAGATGTCAAAGGAGAGGGGGTGAGGGAAGAAGAAAGAAGAGCCGCCGCTTCACCTCTGGGGGGAAAAGCAGAAAGACAATCCGCCGCCTCGCCGCTTTCTTCAACGGGCTCAAGCGCGGAGCGAAGCGGAGCCTCCCCGGAGGGGACCGGCTCAACGCCCTTGGGCGGTATCGACGTCACCGGCAAGAGCTTTAATCTTCAAACCAGCGGCCCCGGCATGGACGCAGCTCTGGCCGATAGCCGTCTCAACCCGCATTTTAACCGCTTGCAATTTGTGATTACGTTTATGAAAGATGTCTCGGCGAAAGAAACTATAGATGAATTGGCGGCAAAAGCGTGGAAGTAAAATATTTAAAAACAAAAAGTCTTGTCCACAGATTTCGCTGATTTATCAGAAAATATGGATTAGGCAGTATAGAATTAAAAGTTAATCTGTAAAATCTGAGCAATCTGTGGACACGGTATTCTTGCGGCTTATTTTTTCAGAAATGATTCTATGTATCTTGCGAAGCTGTCCGTGGCGCCTTCAGGAGAGAGGATTGTCTTGATATTTTTGAGGTCGGTTTTTATCTGATTGTATTTTTCTTTTGTTTTCATAACTTCGATTGCCGCTTTAGCTAAATTTTCCGCGCTTGCTTGATCCTGCAAAAATTCCTCGATGATTTTTCTTCCCGCCAGAATATTTACCATTCCGGCGAATTTTACGTTAACCAATCGCTGGACTAAAAACCAGCTTAAGCTATTGACTTTATACATCAGGATAAAGGGGACTTCTAATATCGCCAGCTCTACTGTAGTTGTGCCGCTGGAAGCGATGACAAACGCCGATTCTTCGATTGCCTGGTAGGAATGGTCTTTAATTTCTATATCTACTATATCCATACCCGACAATAGATCTTTGTAGAACATTTTGTTGATATTCGGCGGGCGGATAATTCGGAAATTATAATCGGGCAAGGCTTGTTTGATAATTTTTGCCGCCGCAAGCATTACGGGTAAGTGCTTTTTTATTTCGTTGCGCCGCGAGCCGGGCATCAGAGTTATGATTTTTTGCGTGGAGGGATTGGTTTTTTTAACGATTTCCAGAAGCGGGTGGCCGAAATACAGCGCGTCCACGCCTTCTTTTTGGTAGAAGTCTTTTTCGAAATTAAAGATCACTACCATTTTATCCACGTATTTTTTTATTTCTTTAACGCGCTCTTTGCGCCAGGCCCAGACTTGCGGACTGACGTAATAAAAAAGTGGGTATTTTTTGTTCAGTTTTTTCGCCAGCCGCAGGTTAAAATCGGGAAAATCGATGAGAATAATCAAATCAGGTTTTATTTCGTGGATTTTGGTAATAATTTGGTTGAAGGTAGCGATGATTTTTTTTAAAGAGAATAAGACTTCGACGAGGCCGGTGACGGAGTGCTCTAAAAGGTTAATGAGCTGTTTTGAGTGTGCCGCCAGTTTTTCTCCACCAAAGGAGTAAATTTCTATCTCATCGGATTTCTCGGACAGTTTTTGGCCGAGAAATCCGCCGTAGAGATCGCCGGATTTATCGCCGGCAACGATGATGATTTTTTTCATAATAATTGTAGGGGCGGACCGGTGTGTCCGCCCGCTATGATTTATCGATGGTTATTGTTTATTTTATTATTTGTAACGGGCCGGCACAGGGGCCGGCCCCTACATATTATTTCGTTATCTCTCTCTGCACTCGTAACGCTAACGCCAAAGCGTCTTTGGCTTTTTCGGCGTATTCGATGGCGAAGGTTTTATTTTTTACTAGCTCGACGAAATGGATGATCTCGTTTTTTAACGATTCTTCTTTATTGATCGGCAGGAGTTCCTTAATGATCTGATTGCCGCTTTTTTTATATACTTCCGCCTGCTGTTCGGCGTAGTCCATGGAGATATAGGCGTTATGCATGAAAATACGCAGTTTCCTTTCTTTTTTTGCCGATACCCGCGATGAGGTGATGTTGGCAACGCAGCCTTTGGCAAAAGTAATCCTGGCGTTGGCGATATCTTCGGATTTAGAAAGGACCTTCACGCCCTTGGCCTCGATTCTTTTGATTTTATCTTTTACGAGGTATTGGATGATGTCCAGGTCATGGATCATCAAATCGAGGACAACGCTGATGTCGAGAGAACGGTAGGGGTAAGGGCTGAGCCGGTGACATTCGATAAAAATCGGGTTTTTGATGATTTTTTTTATGGCTAAATAGGCGTTATTGTAACGTTCGACGTGGCCGACGCAGAGCAGAGTTTTGTTTTTTTTCGAAAGAGAGACCAACTTAGCGGCTTCTTTTAGGTTCTGGGTGAGCGGTTTTTCCACTAAAACCGGTATTTTATGTTCCAGGAAGAATTTGGCGATTTTAAAGTGGGTAGTCGTGGGGGTGGCGATGCTGGCCATGTCGACCTTGCCCAAAAGGCTGCGGTAGTCCGCAAGATATTCGACGCCGTCCGGTGCAGGAAGTTTTGCCGGGTCGGTATCGACGACGTAGACCTTCTCTATTCCGGTAATCTCCCGGTAGATACGTAGATGAATGCTGCCTAATTTTCCGATTCCGATTACGGCTACTCTCATATTATTTTTTTAATGAGACTTAACGAGCGCAAGCCCGAAGGGCGCCGCGCGAGGCGGTAGTCGAATTACCCTTTGGGTACTCCGTAAAAAAATAACCGCCATCCGCTTCGCGGATGGGATAAGATGCAACGCAAAAATAATACTTTTTGATTTTTATTCACCGAAGAAATTATATCATAATTCAAACTGGGCGCAATAACGCATTGTTTTTAGTTGAGCAAAGTCAATTGGCGTGATACAATCATTAATCTTGTTTATCCCCCCGTAGGATTGACTATTCCTATAAAAAAGGGAAAGTTTGCTCGCCGAAAGTTTCTAACTTTTGGCGAAGTCTCGTTTTCAGCGGAAAAACCGCATCATAGGTTTTTCCGCCAAAGGCGGACCCGCCTAAATATTGATTATTTGTGGCGGGCAAAACAGATAAAAAAATTCCGGCGATAGCCGGTTGTAAGAAATTTTTTTATGAGCAAAACCACAAAATATCTCAAAGATTATTTTAAACTGCTTAAATTTGTCACGCCGCAAAAGGCCAATCTGGTTTTAGCCTCTATTTTTATGGCCATTTCCACTATTTTTGACGGCGTGAGTTTAGGCATGCTCGTGCCTATTCTCGATCGGGTATTGACCCCCGGTAAAATTATCGCGCCGCGGGGGCTTCCGCCGTTTCTCTCGGGTTTCGTCGCTAAGCTTAACAGTTTGCCGCCCCTGGTTATCTTAAAAGGGATGCTTATCGTCATCCCGACATTGATTATCGTTAAGGGGGTATTTTTCTTTTTCCAGTCCTACCTGATGAATGTCGTGGCGCAAGCCGCGATGCGCGAAGTCAAGGACCGGCTTTATGCTAAATTGCAGGATTTATCGTTGGATTTTTATTCTAAAAAACGCGCCGGCGAACTTATTTCGCGCATCACTACCGATGTCGGTTTTATCGCCAACGCGATTTCTTTCGGTCTTAGCGACGTTATTTTACATTCGATGCAGCTTGTCGTTTTTACTTTTATGACGCTGTATTTACGCTGGGACCTTACATTAATCGCCCTGGGCACCGCCCCTTTTTTTATCTGGCCGGTAGTCAGCATCGGCAAACGCGTCAAAAAGTTAAGCCGCGCGACGCAGGAAAAGATGGCGGATTTGAATACCTTACTGGCCGAAACGATACAGGGGGCTTATATCGTCAAGGTCTTTTGCCGCGAGGATTATGAGCTGAAACGGTTCAAGGATATCAATTATCATTATTATAAATTTAACTTAAGTAGTGTTAAGCGGATGACTTTTCTAACGCCGTTCACGGAATTTGCCGGCTCGATCGGCGCCATCGCGATTCTCTGGATCGTGGGAAAAGATGTGATCAGCGGGGTGATGTCATTTGGTTTTTTCGCGGTATATATGGCTGCGCTTTTGCAGATGATGAAACCGTTTAAGAAGCTTTCGGCGGCGCATGTGATAAATCAGCAGGCGATTGCCGCTTCCAACCGGATTTATGATATTCTTAACGAAGAGCCGCGGATTAAGGAAATGGGCAACGCTAAAGATATAAGAGAATTTAAAGAAAAGATCACTTTCGAGAATGTCTGGTTTAAATATGATTCGGATTATGTTTTATCCGAGATCAACCTTGAGGTCAAAAGGGGAGAAACGATTGCCATCGTCGGTTACTCCGGCGCCGGTAAGACGTCTCTGGTGGGGTTATTGCCCCGGCTTTACGACCCCCAGAGGGGCAGAATATTAATCGACGGCGTCGATACCAAAGAATTTAAGCTGAAACCTTTAAGGTCGATGATCGCGGTTGTTTCGCAGGAAATGGTCCTGTTCAATTCGACCGTCCGCGATAATATCGGCTATGGCAGAGAAGGCGCGAGCGAAGCGGAAATCATTGAAGCGGCGAAAAAGGCTTATGCCTACGATTTTATCGAAAAACTTCCTAGAGGGTTTGATACCGTGATCGGTGACCGGGGTTTCCGGTTATCCGGCGGGGAACGCCAGCGGGTTGCGATCGCGAGAGCTATTTTAAAGGACGCGCCGATTCTTATCCTCGATGAAGCGACCAGCAGCCTTGATTCTAAATCGGAAAAGGTAGTGCAGGAGGCTTTTTATAATCTTTTAGCCGGCAACCGTACGGCATTTATTATTGCTCACCGGCTGTCTACGGTTCAGAAGGCGGATAAGATATTAGTTTTGGATAAAGGGCGGATTGTCGAGGCGGGCAGCCATGCTTTGCTTCTATCCGGCGATACCTTGTACAAAAAACTGCACGAAATGCAATTTCGCGCCTGATTTCGACAATAGCCGCAGTCGCGGCGATTGCCGAAATCAGATGAATGAAAACCTACGGTTTTTAAACTTTCCCTTATAAAAATAAGAGGAAAATTTATAGTAAAAACGTTAGGATGTAAAAAAATAAATTGAGTATCGAATGGGAATGATATTTAGTTTTCGCCGGGGGTTTTCGGCGAAAACTAAATATTGCAAATAAAAAGAAATATGGTATACTTTTGAAACAGTTTGGGGGGGGCTTGTGCCATAGGGGTGAGGTGTATTCTATGGCAATTATTAGCCCAATCTAAGAGAATATATATTATTTTAAGGGCAAATTAGCATTACTGAGGCATGTAAATTAGGCCAGAGGGTAATATGCTATTTTGGCCGAATTTAAAGGAGGCCGCGAAAACATGTCGTTACCGGAAGTGATCAAGCAACTATTGGAGAACGGGGTGCATTTTGGGCATCTCAGCAAACACTGGAACCCCAAAATGAAAAAATTTATCTTCGGGAAGAAGAAAGATGTTTACATTATTGATTTAGAAAAGACCGCCAAGAAATTAGAGGAAGCTAAGGAATTCGCTAAGAATGTAGCGCAGAGCGGCGGAAAGATTCTTTTCGTGGCGACCAAGAAGCAATTCCGGGAATTATTAAAAGAGCAGGCGCAAGACTGCGGCATGCCTCATATAATTGACCGTTGGGTAGGCGGATTTTTAACTAATTTTTCCACCATAAGGGGAAGGGTAAAGACCTATATTTCTATTCTCGAAAAAAAGGAGAAAGGCGATTTCGCTAAGATGCCGCGGAAAGAAGTGGTGCGGCTTAACCGGCAGTTGAGTCGAATGGATAGAAATTATACAGGCGTGAAGGATTTAGATGAACTTCCCGCTTGCGTATTTGTGGTAGACCCTAAAAAGGAAATTGCTTGCGTTCGAGAAGCGAATAAGCTTTCCATTCCGATTATTGCGTTGGTAGATACCGATGCCGATCCCGATGTGGCGGAATATCCTATCCCGGGTAACGATGACGCGATAAAATCAGTCAAATATATAACTTCTTGCATCGCGGCGGCAGTTAAGAATGGTACTAAAAAAGCAGAAGAAATAATCCAGGCGGAGAGCGAAAAGGCCCGGTTGGCTGCTGAAAAATCCGGCGGGGATGCTTCCGGTAAAGATGAACCCGATGTGAGTAAGTATGAGGATTTAGACGAAAAACTTAAAGCCGAAGAGGAAGAAAAAAAAGAAGCTAAGCGCCGGGCGCAGCAGAAGGAAGTATAAGGGGCGGAGCGAGATTTAGAAAGCCGGTAATGATAAATAGGCTAGGGCTAAGGTTGCAAAGCCGGTTTGGGTTATGGTAATGTTAAGGGTTTAAAACAATTTCTTTAGCCGTTACCTTAACCCTAACCTATACCGGCATCCTTACCTTTGCCCTAACCGTTTTCAATATAAAGCGGGTGTCTTAAAGGGGGTAATCAAGATGGGCGTGGAAGATGTAAAGAAATTAAGAGAAATGACTTCGATGGGGATTAATGAGTGTAAAAAAGCGCTTGAAGAAGCCAGAGGCGATTTTGATAAGGCGCTTAAGGTTTTAAGGGAAAGAGGGGCTCAGGTTATTGATAAAAAAAGCGGCCGTGCGACTTCGCAAGGCTTGATCGAATCATATATACACTTCGGCGGTAACCTGGGAGCGATTATCGAGATTAACTGCGAAACCGATTTCGTCGCCCGGACAGATAATTTTAAAAAATTCGTCAAAGATATCGCCATGCATGTCGCCGCGCTAAGCCCGTTATATATCAAGAAAGAAGATATTCCGGCCGATGTCCTTGCGAAAGCAGAGAACGCCGATGAATTCGTCAAACAGCACTGCCTGCTTAACCAGGCCTATGTCAAAGATAACCAGATTACCGTCAGCGAATATTTAAAGAATGTTGTCGCCCAGACAGGAGAAAACATAATTATCCGGCGATTCAGTCGTTTTTCTCTGGGTGAATAATCATTTTGCGCCGACAGCGCAAAATGATTATATATTTTAATCTTTCCGGCTGAATACAGCCATAAAATTAGCCTTGAACAAATAATGGTACGGTTAATGGATTAACCGGAAAAATGAGTAAACGTATTTTTCTGGTTAAGGATATTCTTTCTTTTTTTCATCCGCGAAGCGGGGAAGATTTTTTGCGAAGCAAAAAAATAATGAAAGCGAAATTTAAAAGAATTCTTTTAAAGTTAAGCGGGGAAGCGTTGCTGGGCCAGCATTCTCACGGTATCGACGCGGCAATACTCGCCTATCTAGCCGAAGAAATAAAAGAAGTCGTCGACTTGGGGGTTGAGGTCGCCCTGGTTATCGGCGGTGGGAATATTTTTAGAGGCGCGGCTCGTTCAAAAGAATTTGAGATGGAGCGTACCGTTGCCGATTACATGGGTATGCTTGCTACAGTCATAAACGGTTTAGCTTTGCAAAACGCTTTAGAGAAAGCGGGAATCCCTACCAGAGTTATAACCGCTATCGAAATGCACCAGATTGCCGAGCCGTATATAAGAAGGCGGGCCATCCGTCATCTGGAAAAAAAACGAGTTGTGGTATTTGTCGCGGGAACCGGCAACCCTTATTTTACTACCGATACCGCTGCGGCTCTAAAAAGTGTAGAGGTCGACGCGGATATTTTATTAAAAGGGACAAAAGTCGACGGGGTCTATTCCGCGGATCCATTGCAGAATAAAGACGCCAAATTTTTTAAAAGATTGTCCTATATGGATGTAATAAATAAAGAACTGAAGGTTATGGATTCAACGGCCGTAACTTTATGTATGGAGAATAAACTTCCGATTTTAGTTTTTTCTTTTCTGGAAAAGGGTAATTTAAAAAAAGTCGTCTTAGGGAAAGATATAGGGACGAGAGTCAGCTAAAAACGCAGATGACCACAGATTGGAAGATGCAGATGATCGCAGATAGGTTTTAGAAATTTGCGATTTGGGATTTAATTTTTTTATCTGTGATCATCAGTTGATTTTTAATCGGCGATCATCTGTGTTACAAGGAGTTAATCATGCTTTCCAAGCAAGTCTTAATCGATACTGAAAACGCGATGAAAAAAGCTATTGAGGCGACTAAGCGCGAGTTTTCCGAACTGCGTTCCGGCCGGGCTAATCCCAAGATGGTAGAAGGTATCCGAGTTGATTATTATGGTACCCCGATGCTATTGAAAGAAATCGCTACGATAGGTATCCCCGAAGCGCGCCTCGTGGTTATAAATCCTTATGACCCGACGGCATTAAAGGATATCGAAAAAGCAATTTTACAATCCGATTTAGGGATTACCCCGATGGTTGATGGTAAATTAATCAGGCTTGTCGTTCCGCCGTTGTCCCAGGAACGCCGTAATGATTTGATAAAGATTGTTAAGAAGGTGGACGAAGAAGGTAAGGTTTCAATCAGGACAATACGCCAGGATGGAAAAGATAAGATAAAGACTTTAGAGAAAGACAAGAAAATTTCTGAAGACGAAAAGTTTAAGGCGGATGAGGAACTTCAGAAGTTAACTGATAAATATACCAAGGAATTAGATAAATTGCTGGCGGACAAAGAGAAAGAGTTGAAAGAATTCTAAACGATGATGATCGCAGATTGAAAATCAACAGATGACCGCTGATAACTAATACGGGATAGGCGTTTATAGTATTTATCAGTGATCGTCAGCATCTTCTAATCAGCGATCATCGTTTTATCGGGCCGCTAGCTCAGTTGGTAGAGCACCTGCCTTTTAAGCAGGTTGTGCCGAGTTCGATCCTCGGGCGGCTCACTTTTAATTTTCCCGACCGGGTACAGCCGGGAAAATTAATCCTGACGCCATCCAAAAAATAGAAAGAAAGAGAGGAAGAAGGAAATAGTTAAAAATACATTTGTTCTTTAAATTATTGTGGCGGGAGAGAATTGTCGGCTACCTGGTTATAAAATCTCGTGTTGAGCGGCAAAACATTTTTTCAAGTACTGCCGGGATGGCGGCAACAACGGTCGCGCGAAACGCGACTTATGCTTTAAATTCGTTGTTCCCGCAATGCTTTGTTTATTTGATAAGTAATGGCGGTAGGGGAGAGCTTATGGCTGAAATAAAAGTACTGCCGGGATGGCGGAACTGGCAGACGTGCTGGGCTTAGAACCCAGTGCCTTTAAAAGGGCGTGGGGGTTCAAATCCCTCTCCCGGCATGTGTTATATCATTTTAAATTGATCATTGTCTAATGTTCATTGATCAATGCAAAATGGAAATAGAAAATTCGTAAATATTTATTAATCCGAAAAATGAGTGAAGCGCATTTTTTGGTCATCTAATCCAATACTAATTTTCCTATAGGAAAATTAGTATTGGATTAGCGCGGGTGTAGCTCAACCGGCTAGAGCGTCACGTTGCCAACGTGGAGGTTGAGGGTTCAATTCCCTTCGCCCGCTCCATTTTTATTTTTTGTTTCGCAAAAAATAAAAATTACCCTTCAAATTATTCCGCCGTAATGATATCGGCGGTAAGGAATCTTTTATTACGGAGTAAAAAATATGGATATTAACATTCTTGAATATCTCGAAAAAGACAACGTAATTATCGGATTAAAACAAAAGAGCAAAAAAAACATACTTTCAGTGATCCTGGATCATCTTGTCGATAAAAAGAAGATTAAAAAAGACAACAAAAAGGAAGTTTTAAAGGTTCTTTTGCAAAGAGAAGAAATGGGGTCTACCGCGATCGGCGGTTCTATCGCTCTTCCTCACGCCCGAGTGGATTTTGTTAAAGATGTTGTTCTTTGTTTGGTCATCGCTAAAGAAGGATTGGATTTTGACGCTTTGGACCAGGGGCCGGTAAATATAATTGTGCTGCTTTTGTCCAACCAGAAAGAAGCCGGTCTTCATTTAAAGATGCTTGCTTTTTTAGCGAGGATGCTGCGCGACAAATATTTTGTGCAGCGGTTGAAAGAAGCGAAAAATGAGGCAGAAGTCCTGGCGATGCTCAGTAAGCAGAATCATATAATAAAATGAGTTCATTTAATAATAAAAATAATAATGAGCAAAATTCCGGTCAACTAAAAAAGTTTTTAAAGGTTATAAAATGGTTCTACCCCGGCTTGAAAGTAAAAAGATGGGTTACTTTATTGTTAGCCGGATTTTTTTTGATGTTGTTTGGGGTATACCATTTTGGAAGAGATACCTCGCTTCTCTTGAAAATTTTTGACGCGTTATTATCTTTCTTCGCATTCATCGCATTTTTCGCCGGTTTTAAGTCCTTGATAAAAAGTTTTTTTGAGGTGATTTTTCCCCAAAAAAACAAAGAGCTCATTGACATTATTTACGAAAAACGTTTTTTGCTAAAAGGCCCAAAGATTGTTGCCGTCGGCGGAGGGACCGGCCTGTCGACGATACTGGAAGGGTTGAAGGAATACACTGCTAATATTACGGCGATCGTCGCGGTTGCCGATGAAGGCGGATCCTCGGGACGCTTGCGCGAAGAATTCGGTATTTTACCGCCGGGAGATATACGCAACTGCCTTGTTTCTTTAGCGGAGGCTCCCCGATTGATGAGGGAGTTGTTCCAGTACCGCTTTAAAGAGGGCGACGGTATTAAGGGGCATAGTTTCGGTAATCTTTTTATCACCGCGATGACCCAGATTACGGGAAGTTTCGAGGAGGCAATCGAAGAATCGAGCAAAGTTTTGGCGATAACCGGCAGGGTAATTCCTTCCAGCCTTGATAAGATAAGGCTCAGAGCAGAGTATACAGATGGTACGGTTAAGGAAGGCGAGGATAAGATTCCCGTGGCCGGTAAATTAATAAAAAGAGTATCCTTAATTCCCCAGGATGTTAAGCCTAACCCTAAGGCTATCGAAGCGATAAGGGCAGCGGAGATAATTATCCTTGGTCCGGGAAGTATTTTTACCAGTATTATTCCCAATATTCTGATTGAGCAGATAAAAGAAGAGATTTTCCGAAAGTGCGTATTAAAGGTTTATATTTGCAACGTTATGACTCAACCGGGAGAAGCCGACGGGTTCACTGCCGCCGACCACTTCGAGGCAATCCTTGCTCATTCAAAAAGAAGTATAGCTAATTGCTGTCTGATAAATTCCGGCCGCCTGGAATATGAACTTCTCTTGAAATACGCGCAGGAAAAGTCGTTTCCTGTGATTCTCGACCGGGAAAGGCTGAAGAAAATGGGCGTAATGGTTTTTGAGGCCGATATTGTCAGTAAAAGCAATTATCTTCGTCATGACAGCGCGAGAACGGCAAAAGAAATAATGAATATTTATAATTATGGGAAAAAACGATGGAAAAGATTGAGTGTCAAATTATCGTAAATAATCCTAACGGTTTGCACGCGCGTCCCGCGGCAATTTTTGTCCAAATCGCCAACAAGTTTGATTCTTCCATACAGTTGGGGAAGGGCGAGATTGTTGACGGAAGGTCGATAATCGCCATTTTGAGCCTGGGTGTAAATAAAGGTATGAGCGTTAAATTAATTGTTGAAGGCATTGACGCTCGGCAGGCGTTTGAAGAACTAAAGAGGTTTTTAGAAAACAGCAATGATTAAATTAAAAGGTGTTGTTGCCAGCGGCGGAATAGCGATTGCTAAGGCTTTCCTGTTGGGGAAAGAAGAGCTTTCTATTCCCAAAAGAAAAATTTTCCATGAGGATGTTTCGCGGGAAATTTACCGCCTCGAAGAAGCGTTGATAGAAACGCGCCGGGAAATTTCTACCCTGCAGAAAAAAATTTCCGAAGACCTGGGGTTCGACCACGCCAAGATTTTTGAAGCCCACCTTTTGATTCTGGAAGACCGGGTTTTGATTGAAGATATAATCCAGCAGATAAAAAACAAAAAGGTAAATGCGGAATTCGCCTTTAGCCAGAGCATAAAAAAATATATCGATACCCTGCTTAAGATAAACGATGAGTATCTGCGCGAACGGGTCGTGGATATCGAAGACGTGGCGCGCCGCGTCATGCGCAAATTCCTGAAACAGGAAGAGAAAAAGATCCAGGACTTGAAAGAAAAAGTTATTATTGTCGCTCACGACCTTTCTCCTTCGCAAACTGCTACTTTACCCAAAGAAAATATCCTGGGTTTTATTACCGACGTCGGGGGCCGGACGTCTCATACAGCAATTATCGCCAGAAGCTTAGGGATTCCGGCGGTGGTAGGTTTAGAGATCGCTACCCAGAATATCGCTCCCGACGATAAGTTGATTATTGACGGGATAGAGGGAACGGTTATTGCCCGCCCCACGGATAAAGTTTTAAGAGATTATCAGAGAAAATCCGCCAAGATCGCCGTTATAAAAGAAGCGATACATATACCTAAGGCCAAGGCGCGTACAATCGATAAAAGGGAAATCGTGGTTTCCGCCAATATTGAATTACCGGAAGAATTAGCGTTGGCCCATGAGTTCGGCGCCGACGGTATCGGCCTTTATCGTACGGAATATATATTTTTAGGAAAAAAAGAGTTACCCAGCGAAGAGGAGCAATATAAGGCTTATCTCAGTGTCGCCAAAAAAATTAAACCCGCTTCGGTGATTTTGCGTACCATTGATATAGGGGGGGATAAGTTTCTTTCCCAGCCGCAGGTTCCGGTAGAGATGAGCCCATTTTTAGGCTGGCGCGCAATCAGGTTTTGCCTTGCCCGGCCGGAAGTTTTTAAGGTTCAATTGCGCGCGATATTGAGAGCGTCGGCCGAAGGCAACGTTAAGGTAATGTTTCCCATGATTTCCAGCGTGGAAGAGCTCAGGGAAGCTAAGAAATTAATTGAAGAATGTAAAAGGGAACTCAAGAAAGAAGGGTTGGCTTTCGATGAAAAAATATCCATAGGCATAATGATTGAAGTTCCTTCGGCGGCCTTAACTGCTGATGTTTTAGCTAAGGAAAGCGATTTCTTTAGTATCGGTACCAATGATTTGATTCAATACTCGCTTGCCGTGGACCGGGCTAATGAAAAAGTTGCCTACTTGTACGATCCGGCGCATCCGGCAGTATTGCGCCTGATAAAAAGCGTCATTGAAAATGCCCATAAGAATAATATATGGGTAGGTATGTGCGGCGAGATGGCGGGTGAGCCGTTATTCGCTCTTTTACTTTTAGGTTTCGGTTTGGATGAATTCAGTATGCCGCCGCCGTTTATTCCCAAAATAAAAGAACTGATAAGAAGCGTGAACTTCAAGGATACCCAGGCCTTAGCCCTTAAGGCCGTTGATTTTTCGACGTCCAGGGAGGTAGAGAAGTTTTTGCAGGAGGAACTCAGGCGCTTTTTGAAAGACGATTACGAAAGGATTTGCATGGCGTAAATTCGGCAAAAATGATGGAAAATGCTCATGGATTAACTTATGCTTTTGGGGCTATCCAGCTATGAGAGTAGCGATTCTTGCGGCCGGTTACGGTACCAGATTGTACCCCTTGACGGTTAATCTCCCCAAGCCATTAATTCCCGTTTGTTCCACCCCGATTATAAATTTTTTAATCGAAAAAATAAAATGCCTGAACAATTATTTTCCCGTTGAAGAAATCAGGGTAGTTTCGAATAACAAATTTTATCCTAATTTTCTGGAATGGAAGAAAAAGTATCATTTTGACGTAAATATTATTAACGACGGTTCCAATTCCCCGGAAGACCGGCTGGGTGCAATCGGCGACATAAATTTCGCTATCGGCAGAGATGTTGGTGATTGGCTTATTTTAGGAGGAGATAATTTATTTAATGATGCTTTGATTAAATTTATGCGATTTGCCTGTAAAAAGAAACCCTATGTTTCGATAGGGTTGTACAAGTTGGCGCAAAAAAAATTAGCCTCCAATTTCGGGGTGGTCAAGCTGAACTTAACCAGGAAAATATCGATATTTTTGGAAAAACCGGAAAATCCGCCGTCAAGATTGATCGCGACATGCGTTTATTTTTTCCCTAAAGATTCTCTGGAGATGCTGAATAGATACATCTCCGCAAGGTGCCATTCCGACGCGTCCGGTAAATATATCGAGTGGCTGGTTCAGGAAGCAAGAGTTTATGGTTATCCCTTAAAAGGGAGCTGGTTCGATATCGGCCGTTATGAATCATTAAAGTCGGCGGAGGAAGAGTTCAAGAAAATAAAAAAATAAAATAGTAATTTTAAATTTAGCATGAGGCAATCATCATTTTAAAATAAATGGTAATTGCTAAATAATAAATATTTAATTGGAAATGATATGCAAGCATTAATAAGGAGAAAAAATGCATTTATCGGAATTACGCAAACAAATTGATAAGATCGACGAGGCGCTGGTTGCTCTTTTAAATAAGCGGGCGCAGGAAGCCACCAGAATCAGCAAGCTGAAAAAAGAAAGCAAGATGTCGGCTTATTCGGCGGAGCGGGAAAGCCATATTTTAAGTCGTTTAAAAAAGATGAGCCGCGGCCCTATGGGTACAGATGAACTGGAAGTTATTTTTCGGGAAATACTTTCCGCTTGCCGTTCGTTGAGGACTGTCCTGCGTATCGCCTATTTCGGCCCCCAGGGTACGAATACCCATCTGGCGGCAATAAAAAATTTTGGCCGCTCCAGCGAGTATATTGCCTGCGAAAGCATTGACGATGTATTCAACGAGGTTGATAAAGACGGCGCCGATTACGGCGTGGTGCCGATAGAAAATTCTACGGAAGGAGCAGTTAACTATACGCTGGATATGTTTTTTGCTTCCGATTTGAAAATTTGCGCCGAAGCTACACTGGGTATAACCCATACTTTATTAGCTAAGCCATCGGGCAAGAGCATAAAACGAATATATTCTAACCCGCAAGTATTAGCCCAGTGCCGGAAGTGGCTCGTCCAACATTATCCCGGGACAGAACTTGTGCCGGTTAGTTCTACGGCAAGAGCGGCAATGATTGTGGGCGATAAACGCGACAGCGCCTGTATCGGCAATAAGATTCTTGCCGATATCTACGGGCTTAAAGTTATCGCATCTTCGATAGAGGATCTATCTTCCAATATTACGCGGTTTTTAGTAATTTCCCGTAATGACAGTTTTCCTTCAGGGAATGATAAAACATCGATTCTTTTCGCGGTTAAAGATAAAGTAGGGGCATTGCATGATGTGCTTTTTTCGTTTAAAAAATACGGCATCAACCTTACCAAGATAGAATCGCGGCCGTCTAGGAGAAAGCCCTGGGAGTATTATTTTTTTGTTGATTTCCAGGGCCATCGCAGTTCGCCGGATTTTCAAAAAGCCTTAAAGGAGTTGGGAAAACAATGTATTTTCGTAAAAATCCTGGGTTCGTATCCGAGGGGTAATTAATTATTGGATGATCGCTGATTAAAAGATGCTGATGATCGCGGATAAAGCATAAATCCCAAAGTAGGTATTGATATTTGTAATTTTTTGTTAACTGTCAGCGATCACCTGTTGATTTTTAATCTGTGATCATCTGCGTTAAGCATTTATATGAATATATTCAAAAAATCATTAGACAAAGTTAAACCGTATGTTCCCGGCAAGCCCATTGAGGAAGTAAAGCGAGCGCTGGGTTTGGGGGAAGTTTACAAACTTGCTTCTAATGAAGTGCCGTTTCCGCCTTCCTATATTCGTAAGGCGATTAATGACGAAATAAAAAATATTAACCGCTATCCGGAAGCGAGTTGTTTTTACTTGCGAAAAGAGCTGGCGCGGCAGTTAGGCGTGTCAGACAACCAGATTGTTTTCGGTAATGGTTCCGATGAATTAATCAGCTTGGCGCTGCGTTCGATTATCGAAGACGGCGACGAAGTCATTATTGCCCAACCGACCTTTTTGATTTATGAAATCCAGGCCATCGCCTGTAATGCCGAAATAAAACGCGTACCGTTAAAAAATTTTTGTTATGATTTAAACGCGATGGCGGAGGCGGTTACCAAAAAAACTAAGATAATCTTTATTGCCAACCCCGACAATCCTACCGGGACATACCTGAATCATAAACAAGTCGGCGTATTCTTGAGCAAAATACCCAAAAATATTTTATTATTTTTCGACGAAGCGTATTTTGAATTTGCTCCGGGCGATTTTCCCCAAACGAAGAAGTTTTTGAAAAATCGGGGCAACATAATTTTTAGCCGCACTTTTTCTAAAATTTACGGCTTGGCCGGCTTACGCCTGGGTTATGCGATTACCTCGGTGGAAATTGCCGAGGGATTGGATAAGATAAGAGAGCCGTTTAATATAAACCGGTTTGCGCAAGTAGCGGCGCTGGCCGGGATAAAAGATAAAAGTTTTATCAAAAAAGTATTACCCTATATTAAAAAAGAGAAAGAATACTTTTACCGGGAAATGGATAAATTGGGGTTGGTTTATGTTAAAAGCGCTACTAATTTTATTTTTGTCAATTTTAAGCAGGATACTTTGAAACTTAACGATTATTTATTAAAAAACGGCGTGATTATCCGGGAGCTGACCGGTTGGGGATTAAAGAATTGCTTCCGGGTTACAGTAGGTTTGCGCAAAGAGAATAAGAAGTTTATTGGGTGTTTGAAAAATTACTTAAAACAATAGTGTTTTTGTTTAACTACTGATTTTCAGTGCGAAGCCCCCTGAAAGGGACGGATAAAACACTGATTTTAAGAGATAAAATAATTGAATTATACTTTTATTTTTATCCGTGCTTGATCAGTGTTAGTCAGTGGCTAAAAATATCTCGATGCACTATAAATGAAATTTTCAGTGGGAGGGACAAAGTAAGATGATAATTGTTTTTAAGAAAGACGCCAGCGAACAGGAAATAAACCACGTTATCGAGCGTATCGAAAAGCTCGGGCTTAAGGCGATGGTATCGAGAGGTGTGGAGCGTACCATTCTGGGGGTGATCGGGCCGGAAGATACCGTAAGCTTACAGCCGTTGGAAGTTTTTAGCGGCGTCGAAAAAGTAATGACGGTTTTACCGCCGTATAAACTGGTATCGCGCGAGTTTAGAAAAGAGAATAGCGTTATAAAAATAAAAGACGGTGTGGAATTCGGCGGTAAAAAAATAGTGGTGATTGCCGGGCCGTGTTCCATTGAATCGGCGCAACAGGTAAGGGAAGTGGCGATAAAAGTAAAAAAAGCCGGAGCCTCGGTTCTGCGGGGCGGCGCGTATAAACCAAGGACTTCCCCTTATAATTTTCAAGGTTTGGGCATCGACGGCCTGAAAATCCTCCAAGATGCCGGCCGGGAACTGGATATCGCCACGGTTACCGAGGTTATGGATACCCGCGACGTGGAATTGGTCAGCAAATACGCCGATATTTTGCAAATCGGCGCGCGCAATATGCAAAATTTTAATCTGCTTAAGGAAGTAGGCCAGACTCAAAAACCGGTTCTTTTAAAAAGAGGCTTGGCTGCGACAATAAAGGAACTATTGATGAGCGCCGAGTATATTTTGGCCGGCGGCAATATGAACGTGATTTTATGCGAGCGCGGTATCCGGACTTACGAAGATTTTACCCGCAGTACCCTTGATTTAAGCGCGGTCCCGGCGGTGAAGTTGTTGTCGCATCTGCCGATGGTAGTCGATCCTTCGCATGCGGCGGGGAAGTGGGGTTTGGTTGCGCCGCTCAGCCTGGCGGCAATCGCGGCGGGAGCCGACGGCCTGATGATTGAAGTGCATCCTAATCCCGAGGAAGCCTTAAGCGACGGGCCGCAGCAGTTGCTGCCGGATACTTTTGCCGGCCTGATGAAAGATCTGGCAAAAGTGGCGGAAGCGGTGGGTAGAAAAATATGAACGAACAAATCGGGCCGTTTAAGAAGACAGCTATTATCGGCGTCGGGCTTATGGGTGGTTCGCTTGCTCTGGCGCTGAGAGGAAAACGCATTTTCGGAACAATCTACGGTTTTGCCCGGAGTGAAAAATCATACCAAAAACTTAAAAAACTTAATCTTGTCGATAGGGTAGAAAAAAACATAAAGGTAGCCGTGGAAGGGGCGGATATTGTTATTCTCGCCGCGCCGGTTTACGCGATTGTCGATTATTTCAAGACAATCGCCCCTTTTTTAAAGAAAAAAGCGATTGTCTTGGATTTGGGAAGTACCAAAGAATATATCGTGGCCGCGGCAAAAAAATATTTACCACGGCATGTGGAGTTTATCGGTTGCCATCCTTTATGCGGCGGAGAGAAGTCGGGAGCGGAATTCAGCCGTAAAGATTTATACAAAAATGCGCCTTGTTTTGTTGTCAACGATAATTTTTCCGGTTTTGGTTTTAAAGTAACTAAGTTATTATGGGAAAGCGCCGGTGGCCATGTCATTGCCTTGTCTGCCATCGAGCATGATAGAATATTAGCTTTCGTTTCTCATATGCCCCATATAGTATCGTTTACTATGGCCGCGGAATTACCCGGTTATTGTCTTGATTTTGCTGGCCCGGCGTTTAAGGATATGACCCGGGTCGCCGCTTCTCCCGTAAATGTCTGGGCCGATATTTTTCTTTCCAATAAGGACAATATTTTGAATGCTACCGGAAAGTTTATTGAAGCCCTGGAAAAATTTCGCAAACTGATTAAAGAAGAAAACAAGCGCGGGGTGTACGAATTCATCGAAAAAGCCAACCGGAAGCAGAAGAATTATTAAGGTATTTATATGATTATCGCCATTGACGGCCCGGCGGGAAGCGGTAAGAGCACCGTATCGAAACTTTTAGCTGAAAAATTAGGTTTCCTGTATTTAGATACGGGCGCGATGTACCGGGCGCTTACCTTAAAGGTTATCCGCGAAAAAATCGATTCACGCGATGAGAAAAAAATCGAGAGCATTGCCGCCGGCCTGAATTTCCGTTTTCAGGACGGCAGGGTATTTTTGGATAATGAAGACGTGACCCAGGCAATACGCGCGCCGCAAATCGATAAGAATATCTCTGATGTCTGTAAAATAAAAAAAGTCCGGGAATATATTGTGGCTCTGGCACGGAAGATAGCGCGCAATTATTCCTGCGTTACCGAGGGCAGAGATACTACCACAGTTATTTTCCCCGCCGCGGAATTTAAATTTTACCTGGACGCCGATTATAAGGTGCGCGCCGAAAGGCGCTATGGCGAACTTTCGGCCAAAGGTATAAATATAAGCCGGGAAGAGGTGGCTGCGGACTTGAAGCGGCGGGACGAAGCGGATATGTCTCGGACCGTAGGGCCGCTTAAAAAAAGCGCCGACGCCCAGGTTATTGATACTACCGCTTTTTCTATCGACGAGGTTGTAAGAATTCTTGCTGAAAAGATAACTTCTGCGTAGATAATTATTAGTAAAAAAGTCAGTGATAGCTTGAGAGTATAGAAATCCCCTTTCAGGATATTAGGGGATTAGGAGATCGGGATTTGGAAATTGGGGGATTAGGTGATTGGGAAAAACTCATAACCTAATATCCTAATTCTCCAATATCCAAATCCCAATTCCCCAATATCCCAATTTCCCCAATTTAATAGTTGATTTTATGGATATAAAAAATAATCTAAGAAATTTCTGTATTATTGCCCACATCGACCACGGTAAGTCTACGCTGGCAGACCGGTTTTTGGAGATGGCCGGTGTTATCGACCGTAAGCGATTGGGGCAGGAACAACTGATGGACAGTATGGAACTCGAGCGCGAAAGAGGCATTACAATAAAAGCTAAGGCGGTCCGGTTGAAATTTAACTTTGAGGGGCAGGAGTATATTCTTAACCTTATCGATACGCCCGGCCACGTCGATTTTACCTATGAAGTAGCAAAGTCATTGAAAGCCTGTGAAGGAGCGATACTTCTGGTTGACGCCTCGCAGGGTGTTGAGGCGCAAACCGTGGCGAATTTTTATTTAGCGTTCGAAGCTAATTTAAAAATTATTCCCGTAGTAAATAAAATTGACCTTCCCGGCGCCGACATTGAACGCACCACGGGACAGCTTTGCGATATCTTTGGTTTTAAGAAAGAAGAAATAACATTAGTGTCGGCTAAGGATGGCCGCGGCGTTGCCGAGGTTTTAAAAAGAATAATCATCGAAGTTCCGGCGCCGCAAACCGAATCCCAAGCGCCTTTACGGGCAATTCTTTTCGATTCCCTTTATGACCCCTACCGGGGCGTCATTTTATTTTTAAGGGTGTTCGATGGGATTATCCGGTGCAAAGATAAAATTCTGATGATGCACCGTAAATCCGTGTATGAAATCGAAGAGGTGGGCGTATTCCTGCCGCAGGCTCAGAAAAAAGATTTTTTAGGCGCCGGCGAAGTCGGTTATATCTGCTGCGGGATTAAAAAACCTCAGGATGTGGATATGGGTGATACGATTACTTCTCCTTCTCAGCCTACCGCCAAACCTTTTGAAGGATATAAAAAAATACCACCGATGGTTTTTTGCGGGATATTTCCTTCCGACCCCAATGATTACCCGCTTTTACGCGATGCCATCGAAAAGTTAAGGTTATCTGACCCCTCTTTTGTTTACGAACCGGATAATTTAGGTACCCTCGGCCATGGTTTTCGTTGCGGGTTTCTTGGCCTGCTTCATATGGAAGTAGTACAGGAACGGCTCGAACGTGAGTACGATTTAAACCTTGTTCTGACTTCACCCAGCGTAATGTACCGCGTAACTAAGAAAAACGGCGAGATATTGAATGTGGAAAGCCCGCATAAATTACCCGACTCGACGGCGATCGAGCTTGTCGAGGAGCCCTACGTGAAGGCGACGATTGTCACGCCCATCGACGGCATGGACGCTTTATGCGAACTTTCCAAGTCGCGCCGCGGCGAATTCACCAAAATGGATTATCTGGGCAAGGACCGGTTGAGCCTGGCGTTTATCATGCCGCTGGCGGAGGTGGTGGTTGACTTTTACGATAAAATAAAATCTTTAACTAAAGGCTACGCTTCTCTGGACTACGAATTCATCGGTTACCGGAAAACTGAAGTCATTAAAGTGGATATTCTTTTTAATAAGAAAGTCGTCGAAGCGTTTTCAATCCTGGTGTTTAAGGAAAAAGCGGAATCTCGCGCCCGCGCGGTGGTGGAAAAATTTAAAGAGCTGATCCCCCGGCAAATGTATGAAATAAGCGTTCAGGCCGCGGTCGGCGCCAAGATCATCGCCGCGGAGAGAATATCGGCATTGCGTAAAAACGTTACTGCCAAATGCTACGGCGGTGACATAACTCGTAAGCGTAAACTATGGGAAAAACAGAAAGAAGGCAAAAAAAAGATGAAACAGGTGGGGAATATCGATGTTCCCAAGGAAGCATTCATCGAGGTCCTGAAAATGTGAACCAATAATTTTTTTTATTTTGAAATTACCGTTTTTAGTGTATAGTATACCGGTATAATAGCGTCATAGAATATAGGAAGAAGGCTAAAGTATGGAAAATATTACCGAAAACATTCAGGACAATAATCAAACCGTTGGACCAAAGCAAAAAAGCGCCCTGCAGGATTGGATTGAATCCATTATCATTGCCGCGGCCCTTGCTATCTTTGTGCGTACTTTCTTTTTTCAGATTTATAAAATTCCCACTACTTCCATGGTACCTGTTTTAATGCCCGACGATAAGATTTTCGTAAGCAAAATGGTTTATGGTTCAAAAGTTCCCTTTACCGATTTAAGACTGCCCGGTTTTAGAAAACCCAGGAGAGGAGAGGTTGTTGTATTTGTTCCTCCTCAGGAAAAGAGTAATCCGTTTTGGAAAAGAAAAGTTTATATAAAAAGGCTCATCGCTCTTGGCGGCGAGCGCGTGCTGATCAAAGACGGCAACATTTATATCAACGGTAAAATTATCGCCGACCCATTTATTGCCAGGGTTTATTATTACAATAGCGGCGATTACGGTAAAAAAGATAAAGAAATAATCGTTCCGCCCGATAAATATTTTTTCTTGGGCGATAACAGTATTTCCAGCCTTGACAGCCGCTTCTGGGGCTTTGCCGACGGAAAAGATATCGTCGGCAAGGCGATCTTTATCTGGTGGCCGCCTAAAAGGATTGGGACGATAGATTAGATAAATACCGTAGGATGTAGGACGTCCGCTTCGCTGGGGCGTAGGACGAGAAAGATGACATGAATAAAATCATTCGAGGGCAAAAATCGCGGTTGGTAATCGTGGTTTTAGGCTTGAGCATCATCTTTATGAACGGTTGCATAACGGTGCAGTCGGCAGGAGAAGACCGGCGAGCGTGCGCGAAGGCTACAAAAACAAAAAAGTGCCCGGAATGTTTGCGTGTATACGACGACGGGCTTCTTGCCAACTGTCCGTATGACGACGCGCAGTTGGTCGGGCAGTAATTTAAAAGCAAAGGTTACTAATAGTTACTAATGGTTACGGGTAATTGTTGTTTGTCTTCTGTTTAAGGTAACCATTCGTAACCTTTTGTAACTAATAGTAACCGTTTTAAATAAAACATTATATGACTTTCGCCGACAAGGTATCCTCAGTAAGAATTATTCTAATACCTGCGTTTGTTTCTTTGCTTATCTATTCCCGGCATAATCCCTATAACCCCGCAATTAAATATTTTGCCGTGGGAGTATTTACTTTAGCCGTATTGACCGACTTTTTCGACGGTTTAGTAGCGCGAATCAAAAAAGAAAAATCTGAGCTCGGGCAAATCATCGATCCGCTTGCCGATAAATTATTGCTTGTCACCGCTTTTATCTCTTTATACCTGTTGGATTTTAAAATACCTTTGTTGATCGTGCTTGTGGTGGTAAGTCGCGACGCCGTAATGCTTTTAGGTTTTTTTATAATTTATTTTCTGAAAATAGAACTTCCCATTGCCCCTTCCATGTGGGGGAAGTTGACTACTTTCTTTCAGATGATGACTATTTTTTGTGTGTTGCTGGATTTTCCTTTTGCTCAAATTGTATGGACTGCCGCCGCGATATTTACATTAATCTCCGGGATCGCTTATTTCGCGCGAGGAGTAAGGGCTATAAATGATAGAATCGGTAATAACAACCGCGACAGTAGCCGCGGCTAGTTATATTTTAGGCAGTGTTCCCTTTGGTTTTATCGTCGCTCTCTTGGTCAAAGGTATTGATATCCGTAATTTTGGTTCCGGCAATATCGGCGCGACTAATGTTTTACGGGTAGTCGGTAAGCCCTGGGGAATTCTGGTTTTTATTTTGGATTTTTTGAAGGGTTTTTTGGCGGTTGTTGTGTCGCGTTTGCTTTTTTCTGATATTTCAATAAGTGCGTTAATTCTTTCCGGACTGGCGGCAGTTTGCGGCCATAACTGGCCTCTTTTTTTGAAATTCAAAGGCGGCAAGGGCGTGGCTACGAGCGCAGGGGTTATCCTGGGGTTGGGCTTTGCGGCAAGCGGCTTACGTTCTGTACTTATATTTTCCTTGGCCGCGTGGATAGTTGTATTATTAATTACGCGTATCGTTTCCCTGGCGTCGATTATTGCGGTTATTGTTTTTCTTTCTTTATCCTGGATTTTTAACCTGCCGTTTGAAGTCAAAGTATTTTCTTTTGTTCTTTCTTTTTTTATTATCTTGCGGCATAAAGAAAATATTCGGAGATTACTGGAAAAAAAAGAACATAGATTCTAGATGAAAGCGGTTTCGTTCCACTTGAATAATCCGGCGATACTGAACGTGCTGGATTATAAAAAAGCTATACGTAAACTCAGCTTTTCGATAGGTGAGTAATATGAAAAAATATTTTAAAAAAACACTTGACTTTTTCGTATGTCGGTGATACATTAGTATTCATGAATAACAGAAAATTTTTAAGATTTAATGTGGCGTTGCAGGTTGAGGCGAGAGGCGAGAACAAAGAGAGCGCTTCGGGCATGGTTATGGATTTTTCCCGGCAAGGCGCAAGGGTCGCTTTTGAAAAGTTCGATTTCGAGCCCGAGTCATCGGTCGAGCTTAAAATCCAACGGCCGGAAAAAGAAATTTTTGTCCCTGCCATCGGCAAAGTTATGTGGAAAAAGTTTATTGCCGGAAGATGGGAGGCGGGGATAAAATTAGTCGATTTTTCGCCCGAGGTAAAAATCGAAATTTTAGAGCGCGCCTACGACGCCTGGGTAAGGGCCAATACCACCCAAGCCTGAAGCTAAATCCGGCCAAAACAGCATATCCACATCTGTGGGTGGTATGGGGGTATACCCTGGTTTCCCCTCCTGTCCGGCAGAGCCGGAATCCTGTGTTTTTGGTTCTGCCTTGCCCTGTAATTCCTGACGTGGGTACGGGGCATTTTCTTAACTCAAGCCAATCGTTGAACAAACCAGCCTAATAAACAAAAAGTTTTTAGCCCTATAGCATCGCTTTGCCCGCGCGCATTCCCTTCTTATAAAAAAATTCCAGTATTCTATGGGTAGTCGAAAACTCGAAAAAACTCCCCGAATGTCCAATAATTTGGTATAATTACTATAAAGTTACAAAGGGCTGTTGTTTATTTTTTGCGCGGCAAAAATAAAGGAGAGTGAAAAATGAACCGTTTGATGATTTTTATCGATGCGGAGTATTTAATCCAGAAAATGAAGGATATGCGTGGATCGAGAGGTACGGTGCGGTTGAAAGATATAAATTGGCAGAATATTATAAGATGGATAACCGCCCATCGGACTTTAGAGCGTTGCTATTATTATTCGGCAGAACTCAGCCGGGATGAAAACGTCCAGACTTATCATGAGCAGCACGAATACCTTACTAATTTAAAGAAAAATATTCCTTATTTCGATTTTAAATTAGGCCGGTTGGTGCGTATGGGGAAAATATGGGTTCAGAAAGGCCTTGATGTCAAGATCGCGCTGGATATGCTTTCTAAAGCTTTCATGGACCATTATGATATCGCGGCTTTGATCTCCGGCGACTCCGATTTTTCCGACGTTATCACAGAGGTCAAAGAGCGCCAGGGAAAACAGGTTGAGCTTTATACTTTTGATAACAGCATACATGATTCGTTGAAACTTTCCCCCGATAGGCATATCGTGATCGATTCTAAAACCGGGCAAAAATATAATTTCTGGCAGGAATAATGTTTATTTTTTGTGCAGCAAAAAATAAACATCTGTCCGCTGGCCTGGGATAAAAGAGGGAAAAATAAAAGATTTTTTGTTTTTTCCTTTTATTTCCAGAATGGTTTCAGCGAGGGCTGAGCGAATTTGCAATTTTAGGTAAAAAGCTGAAGGGATTTTGGGAATCCCGAAGCGAAGCCGGGATGGCTGTGGGTGTTTGAGGTCTTGATATTAACAATATCAAGACCGAGTTACGCAGCCACCAAAATCCCTGCAGGTTTTTACCGCCCGGAAATTGCCTATGAGCGAAGACATCGCTGAAACCATTCAACTCCCCGCGCCGGAGGCGCACAATCTTTGAGCGCTAAGCGCAGCTTAAATATAAAAGAACCTTTATGATGTATCGTCCGTTATGGATAGAGATAGACCTTAAGGCTTTAAGAGATAATTTCCGGGCGATCAAGCGCCGTATCGGCAATAAAACAGGCATCATCGCTACGGTAAAACAAAATGCCTATGGCCATGGCCTTTTGCCGGTAGCGAGAGAATTATCCCGGATGAAGACGGATTTCTTTGGTTTGGAGAGTATCGAGGAAGCCGTTATTCTGCGCCGTCAAAATTTTAACGAACCGATTTTGATTCTTACAGCAATCCTGCCGCGGTTTGCGTCCGCTTTTATCCAGTACCGGTTAACCCCTACCATTGTCGATATAAACTTTGCCCGCGCGTTAAATCGAGAAGCAAAAAATAAAGGGGTAATCATGCCCGGCCATGTAAAGGTCGATACCGGCATGGGCAGGCTGGGGTTAAATTGCCGGGAAGTTTTTGATTTTGTGTTAGATTTAAAAAAACTAAGGAATATCCGGCTGGAAGGTATCTATACGCATTTTCCCGCCGCCGATGCCGATAAGGCGTTTACCAAGCAGCAAATCGCGCTGTTCGCGGCTTTAGTCGAAGCTTTTAAAAAAGAAAATATCCATTTTAAGTATATTCACTGCGCCAATAGCGCGGCAATCGTCAATTTTCCGGAAAGCTATTTAAATTTAGTCCGGCCCGGCCTTATTTTATACGGGATTAAGCCGGCGCCGCGGGCTAAACTGGCGGTTGTGCCGGTCCTTTCCTTGAAAACCAGGGTAATTTTTGTTAAGGATATTGCTGAAGGAGCTACGGTCAGCTACGGCCGGACCTATGCGGCAAAGAAAAAGACGCGTATCGCTACTCTGGCGGTAGGCTACGCCGACGGTTACCAGAGGATTTTGTCCAACCGCGCCAAAGTGATAATAAAAGACGGCCTTTTCCCCGTGGCGGGCAGGGTCTGTATGGATCATACCATGGTTGATTTAGGCGGCCGCAAGGATATTAAAGCCGGGGAGGAAGTTGTTTTACTCGGCAAAAAAGGTAAGCGGGAAATTTCCGCCGGCGATTTAGCGGATTGGGCCGGTACGATACCTTACGAAATAACTACTTGCTTATCGTCCCGGATACCGCGTATTTATAAGAAAATTAAGTGAAAATCGGTAGGCTGGTTGAGCCCATTTAGTTGGTTGAGCCAGTTTGGCCGGTCGTAGCGTTTAAAACCCTCTAACAGGCTAAATTGGCTCAATGGACACAACAGGTCTAACCGGCCTAACGGACGCAACGCTTTTCTATCCTGAAAACATCCTGCCCCCGTTGATTTCCCGCGAAATTATTAAAATATAGCATGCCAGGGTATTAAAAAACAAGGATATTAAGGGTAAACGTTTTCGATAATTTGCTTCATTTTTTTTTTACCTATGGTACAATTAAATTCCTTATGGTTGTTCCAAATATTAAGATAATACTTATTATTTAGTAAAGGAGGATTTGTTTATGAAAGCTGTTGCGCTAGACCAAAAAAAAATGCTTTCCCGCGATGTTGTTTTAGTCGGTATTTTTACTTTCCTTATGGCGCTTTCCGCCAATGTCCGCATCCCTTTATTTTTTACGCCGGTGCCGATAACTCTACAGACGCTGATAGTTTGTTTGAGCATAGTTTTTCTAAAAAATAAGGCGTTTCTGCCCCAGGCTTTTTATCTTACTGCTGGTATTTTAGGATTGCCGGTTTTTACCAACGGCGGCAGCGGTTTTCTTTATCTTTCCGGTCCCACCGGCGGTTATCTCCTGGGGTTCCTTGCCGCCGCGGCCATCGCCCCGAGTTTTTTGCCTAAGCCGGCAACTTTTATGAAACTATTTTTTCTTTTCATTTTTGTCAACGTAATTGTCTATTGTTTAGGGTTGGCGTGGCTGGTTAACTTATACCATTTTTCGCTTATGGCGGCGATTAGCGCCGGATTACTGCCGTTTATCGCGCCGGAGTTATTAAAAATATTAACTGCCGCGGCTGTATCGGCGCATGTAAATTTAAGAGATGCACGATAAAAAATTATTCATCTTTGATTTAGACGGAACTTTAGTCGATGCCTATGAAGCCATAGAAAAAAGCCTTAATTTTACTTTAACAAAACTCGGGTATTCCGAAGTAAGCTACCGCGAGGTTAAACGTACGGTCGGCAAAGGCGATAAACTTTTTATAAAAGCTTTTTTCCCCGCAAAACACAGGAACGCCGCGTTACGCATATATCGTCGCCATCATCGAAAATCTTTAGTTAAGTACGCAAGGTGCCTGCCGTTTGCCGGGGGCGTACTTTTTTCGTTGAAGCAGCAAGGTAAGATTGTTGCTCTGGCATCCAATCGCCCAAGCCAGTTTACCGGGATTATCCTTGAATCAACGGGCATAAAGAAGTATTTTAATTATGTGCTATGCGCCGACCAGATAAATAGCTTAAAGCCCAAGCCGAAGATTTTGAATGTTATCGTTAAAAAATTCAGGGTAGCAAAAAAAGATAGTATTTATGTGGGCGATATGGCTATCGATGCCCGTACCGCTCAGGCCGCGGGGATAGATTTTGTGTATGTCCGGGGCGGTTCGAGCAACTTGAGCGAAGTAAAGAAATATAAAATAGTAAAAATTATTTCTTCGTTGAAAATGTTAATGGGTTGATATTAGCGCAAATAAATTCCTGTGAAACAGGGATTTGGAGGAGGTATCGCATGGAGCCGTTTATTTCCATTATCGTTCCTGTTCGCAACATGGAAAGAACCATCGTTACTACTTTTGAATATCTGATGAATATCGATTATCCCCGCGTGAAGATGGAACTTATTTTTGCGGATGGAGGTAGCACCGATAAGACCATTTCCATAATAAAGGATTATCAAAAGGAGCATCCTTATATCAAATTGGTGGAAATACCCAAATGTCCTTCACCCGGTTTCGCCCGTACGCGCGCCTTACAGGAAGCCAGGGGAGAATTTGTGTTTTTTACCGACGGCGATTGCACCCCTTGTAAGGATTGGATTTATAAAATACTCGCGGTGTTCGCCAAAGACGAAAAAATCGGCGCTGTGGGAGGAGAGATCCTGACGCGCCGCGTGGATAAGGAAAATCTTGTAGAAATTTTCTGCGAAGCTTTCGGGTTTAACCGCGTATCCTGGCGTTACGGAAATCTGCAGGAAGGTTATTACCCCGACCTTGATGATTATACGCCTACGCAGATATGCGGCCACCGGGCTTATTTTTTTGTCACCGCCAATGTCGCGTACCGCAAGAAAGCAATCGACGATAACGGAAGGAAATTCTGGGATTTACCTACGGGAGAAGATATGGATTTTGGTATTCGCAGCCGCAATAAAGGATGGAAATTTTATTTCTGCCCCCAGGCGTCCGCGGAGCATATGCACCGCGCCGATTTAAAAGCGTTACGCCGGGTTTGGCAGTCTTACGGCGCGGCCCATCCGGTTTTACTGAAGGCGCACGCCAAAAATTACATGGAATTATGTTTGCAGTTTATGGGCCGATGGCCCCAGATGCCGATAATAAGGATTCCCTTTCCGATAAAGGGATTTATTTATATCGGCAATTTCCAACTGATGCATTTTTTTGGTTTTTTGTTTCTTCTGTCATTTGTTTTTCAATGGATTTGGCTGGGCGCGATAATATGGCGGTTTTTAAGTTGGTTATTTCTGGTGCCAACTTTATGGACGGCTTTTCATTTTGTCATCTCGGCGTTTAACATCGAGCCGTATTGGAAGTGGCCGGAATTTTTAAAGATGAAATACCTGACTAATCTGGAATTTATCAAAGGCGGCGTGAAAGGGTCTTTAAAAAACGGCACATTTTGCATCGAGCCAAGCTTCTAATGAGACTTCACCGAACGCGAGCCCGAACGGCGAAGCGTGAGGTGGTAGTCGAATTAGACCCCGCCCTTTTGGCTGGGTAGCTAGGTAGAGAAGCGATTTATTATAATTTTAAGGTGGTTATTATAAATAAAAGTTTAATTTGCCGATAGCGCCAAAAGGGCGGGGTTTTCACCGCCTTCCTTAAATAATTATTTTAGGGAAGCGGGATCCCGCCAAAGGCGGGAAATTCACAGACGCCCCGCTTTGGCGGGGCTATGGTTTATAAAATTTGGTAAAATTTTATAAACCATCTGCTCGTTAAAGGAGGTCGCTGATGGAAGAGCAATACCAATTAAAGGATGACGGTAGTTTTGTCATCAATGATTATAACCAGGCTTATCCTTTTTCTAATTTCCTCCCGGGGGTAGCGGGCGTATGGGGGATCCCGGTTTGGGCTTTTTATGTCAACCGGGGCCAGGCCGTCATAAGCTTTGGTTTGGAGAATAAAGATACCAGCATCGCGGAATTCTGGCCGGCGAATAAAGCCTACGCTCTGGTTTCTTCGATCGGTTTCAGGACTTTTATCAAGATCAACGGACAGGCAAAATACGAGCCGTTTCATATCACTCATCCCCACGGTGAGGAAGATATGACGATAAGAAGCGCCTCGCTGGAGATAGAAGAAACTAACCGCCAGCTTGGTTTGCGCTGCCGGGTGAAGTATTTTACCCTGCCAAATTGCCCCGTGGGCGGCTTGGTGCGGGTGTTGCGCGTGCGCAACATTTCTAATGAGAAAACTAGCCTGGAAATACTTGACGGCCACTCGCGCATAATTCCTTTCGGCACCAGGGACGTATTCCTCAAATATCTTTCCCGCACCGTGGAGGCGTGGATGCGTTGCGGGGTTCGCGAGAATCTGGCGATTTTTCGTCTGATTGTCGATCCCGAGGATGTCAGCGAAACAAAATATGTGGAAGGCGCTAATTTTAATTATTCATTTTGGGAGAATAACGGTGTTAACAGTAAGCCGTACCTTATTATCGATCCCGAAGCGGTTTTTTTAAACGATACTTCTTATTCTTCGCCGCTGGCTTTCTGGCAAGACGATTTTAAAGTTCCCTTGCGCCAGATCGATTGCGGTAAGACTCCCTGTTCGTTCAGCCATTTTAAATGGGATCTGGCCGCCGGTGAAGAAAGAACTTTCTACAGCGTTTTCGGCACCGCTTTGAACGCTAAGATCATTGAAGGTTTTCTCCCTCGGTTGCGCGCTGATTTTATCGAGCAGAAAGATAAAGAAAACGAAGAATTGACGGAGAAAATAAAAAGCAACGCCTTCTGCGTTTCCGCTAAAAAAGAATTCGACCAGTACATAAAATGTTCATATCTGGATAATGTTTTACGAGGGGGCTATCCTTACGCGTTTGGCGGCAGCAAGGATATCTATTATGTTTTTTCCCGTAAGCACGGCGATTTAGAGCGCGACTATAATAAATTCAGGATCCTGCCTTCTTATTTTAGCGAAGGCGAGGCAAACTACCGCGATATAAACCAGAACCGGCGGATGGATTTATTTTTTAATCCTTTTATCGGAAAAAACAATATTGTCTACTTCCTTAATCTTATAAAAATAGACGGGTATAATCCGCTGGTCGTCAACGGCGAAAAATTATTCTTTAAAGCCGCCGCGGCGAGCAAACTTTTGAATCGCTTTGGTGTGGCCGATAAAAAAATAATTGGTTTGATGATAGGGGGGTTTCATCTCGGCGAATTTTTTAAGCTCGCCGAGGCGCAAGGCCTGGTAGTAAAAAGAAGAGACGAATTAGCCGCCGCGCTTGTGGTTAATGCCTCGCGCATGCCTTATGCCAGCTTCGGCGAAGGTTATTGGATCGACCATTGGCGTTACAACCTTGATTTGATCGAAAGCTACCTCCTGTTTTATCCCGAAAAAGCTTTGGATTTATTTTTAAGCAAAGATTATCTTTTCTGGGATGACGAATACCGGGTAAATCCCCGGAAGGGACGTTATCAGATACGCAACGGTAAAGTCTATCAGGGGCACGGCGTGGAAAATGTCCAGGAGAAAGCGGATATTATTTCCCGGCGTCCGGCATTCAACAATTTTTTAAGGACCAAAACGGGTAAAATTTACAAAACTAACTTAACTGCCAAGATCCTGTCGCTTGTTTTAAATAAAGCCGCCAGCCTTGATTCGGACGGCATCGGCGTGGAGATGGAAGCGGATAAGCCGGGATGGTGCGATTCGCTTAATGGTTTGCCCATGCTTTTCGGGTCATCCCTCTGTGAAACGATTGATTTAAAGCGGGCCTGCTTGATTTTAATCGGGAACTTGAAAATACTGAAAGATCAAAAAGTAAACACAATACCGATTGCCGAGGAATTATTCTCCTTTATGAAAGAAATAGAAAGGCTTCTGGATGCCTATAATCCCGGCGATGAAAAAAGAAAGGATTATCTATGGTGGGATAAAGCCGGTACTGCCAAGGAAAAATTTCGCAAAAAAACATTTTATCATCTTACGGGTAAGGAGATCAAAACTGAGGTCGCCGGATTGATTTTGTTTTTGACAAAATTAGCCGCTAAATTGAATACCGGCATCGAGAAAGCCCATAACAAAAAAGACGGGATGTATTCGACTTATTTTATGTACGAAGTAAAAAAATGGCGCGGTAAAGATAAAAATATTTTTCCCTTGGAATTCGAGAGGAAACCCTTGCCTTATTCGTTGGAGGGCGTAGTCGGTTTGCTGCGCGTAGATAAACGGAAAGAGTTATACGCGGCGGTAAAGAAATCGCCGCTTTATGACCGAAAATTAAAGATGTATAGGTTAAATGATTCCCTGGCCGGTATGCCGTTGGAAATCGGGCGAAGCCGCGTTTTTGTTCCGGGATGGCTGGAGAATGAATCGATTTGGCTGCATATGGAATATAAATACCTGCTGGAAATATTAAAAAGCGGTTGGTATAAAGAATTCTTTGAAGATTTCTATAATTGCTGTGTTTGTTTTTTCCCGGCGCAAACTTATGGCAGGAATATCCTGGAAAACTCTTCGTTTATTGTCTCCAGCTGTTACCCTGACGATAAGTTATGGGGTAAAGGATTCGTCGCGCGCCTGAGCGGCGCGACCGCGGAATTGCTTAATATTTGGATTATTATGGCAATGGGCCGGCGGCCGTTTTTTACCGATGCCGATAATAATTTATTTCTGAAATTTTCTCCGCTTTTAAAAGGCGAGATGTTTACGACCAGGCAAGAAGCCGTTGCCTGGGGAGAAAGAACAATTACCTTTGAAGCAAATACCTTCTCTTTTAAACTATTTTCTTCTATTTTCGTTGTTTACCATAATCCGTCCCGCAAGGACACTTTCAGCCCTGATTGCCGTGTCGAAAAAATTGTTGTGCGCGATCTTAAAGGCAAAACTACGGAAATCAACGGCGATACTATACCCGTTCCGTTAAGCATTGCCGTAAGGGAAAAAGCGGTAGAGAAGATAGACGTTTATTTCTCCCGATAGAAAAGTAGGGTGTCCGGCTATAATTAAAAAATTGGTAATAATAATCGGCTAGGGTTAGGAAGCCGGTTTGGGTTAAGGCAATGGTTAGGGTTGATACGAATTCACAGCCATAACCTTAACTATAACCCATACGGGCTTTCCGCCTTCGCTAAGGTCTGCCTTCGCTAAGGTCTGCCTTCGCTAAGGTCTGCCTTCGCCAAGGTCTGCTTTCGCCAAGGTCTGCCTTCGCCAAGGTCTGCCTTCGCCAAGGCTTCGGCAAGATTTCTCCGAAGCTCGAAGAGCGAAGGAGAACTTCGGCAAGATTTCTCCGAAGCTCGAAGAGCGAAGGAGAACTTCGGCAAGATTTCTCCGAAGCTCGAAGAGCGAAGGATGGCATTACCATTGCCTCAGCCATTTTTTATTCATTATGGGCAAAAATATAAAACCTTTAATCATTTGGCTGGTTTTTGGCGCGGCGGGAATCATTATTTTTTTGTCGTATTTCGGCAAAATCTTTCCTGTTGCCCCCGTCGACCTTAAACTGGATAAAAAAGAAGTTTTAAGAAGAGCGGAGTTATTTTTCGCGAAAGAAAAATTTAATTTACAGGGGTTTGAAAAAACGATAATTTTTTCTTCCAACGATTCGGTGCTTGCCTATTTGCAAAAAAATGATTACCAACGCGCGGATAAGTATAAATTTCCGTCAAGTAGTCTTTCCAACAAGGATGTCGCCATTTGTTTTTGGCACATTCGATGGTTCAAGGAGTTGGAGAAGGAAGGTTATGCCGCCGATGTTGACCCAGCCAGCGGCGATGTTTTGAATTTCAGGCATTTTTTGCTTGACGATTCGCCCGGCGCCGACCTTTCTTCTAAAAACGCTAAGGTTATCGCGCAAAATATGATTAGTTCCGCCGGTTTTAATCTGGCGGATTATCGGCTTAAAGAAAGCGCCAGTGAAAAACGAAATCATCGAACCGACCATTATTTTGAATGGGAGAGAAAATATTATCGGGTCAAAAACGCCGCTTTAAGATTAGCCGTGGATGTTTATGGGGATAAAGTCGGCAGGTTTAAAAGGTACCTCTATATTCCCGAAGAATTCTGGCGTTCGTTTAATAAAGAAACATCCTGGGGCGCGGCTTTAGCGGTATCGTCTCAAATCGCGATGTTTATTCTTACCGTCGCCGCCGTATTCCTGCTTGGTTTCAAAGTAAAAAATTTATGTTTTGACTGGATGCCCGGGGTCCTGCTTAGCGCGATTGTCGGTGTTTTAAGTTTATTCTCGTTTTTTAACGGCTTACCGCTTATATGGAATTCTTACCCCGACACAATCAGTAAGGTTTTATTCTTTATGAATGCGCTTTCGGGCGCGGTTGTCTCTACTATAGGTTTAGTGATGTTTATTTTCGCGTATGTAACCTTAGGGGAAGCGCTATCCCGGGATAAGTTAACTGTCTACAGGGCGTTTAAAGATAAAAAGATTGAATTTTCGCGGATTACGCCGGTATTTATCGTTGGTTACAGTTTAGCTTTTATATTTTTAGGTTACATCACTTTATTTTATTTGGGGGCAAAGAACTTTTTCGGCGCCTGGATAGTACCGGATACAAGCTATTCTAACGCGTTGGCCACTTTTTTGCCGTTTATCTCCGTATTAACAATCAGCCTTGTCGCGGCGATCGGCGAAGAGGCGGCCTATCGGCTTTTTGCGTTTACTTTTTTAAAAGCTTTTACCAAGTGTACGTTATTGGCAATTTTTTTGTCCGCTTTATTCTGGGGTTTTGCTCATTCCACCTACGCATTTTTTCCCGTTTATCTTCGCGGCATCGAGCTTACGATATTCGGCAGTATCTTTGTTTTAGTATTTTTACGGTATGGTTTCGAAACTGTTGTTCTGGCGCATTTTGTCATCGACGCTGTTATCGTCGGGATGCCGCTCATGAGATCGCATAATTTTTACTTTATCATTTCGGGCGTATTTGTTATTTTTCTGCCGCTAATTATTTTTTACTGCGTAAAAAATAATTACTGTCCGCTGATGCGGATAAAAAAAGAATCGGCCGGCATTTAGTGAAATTTTTCCGGCGCGCTAATTATTTAGAATAGCGATGAAACCCCGCAAGAATTATAAAAATATTAAAATTGTCCTTGCCTCCCGCTCGCCGCGCCGGATAAATCTCCTTAAAAAAATCGTCAGAGACTTTATTATTTACCCTGCCGATATCGATGAAGGTGCGATTAAAGAAAAAAACCCGGTTTCATTTGCGGTTTTGGCAGCGACATTAAAGGCGCAAGCGGTAGCTGAAAAATTTCCCCGATTGATTGTGGCCGGCGCCGATACCATTGTTGTTTTTAAGAATAAGATTTTAGGCAAGCCGCGGAATTACCGGGACGGGAAAAAGATGCTTTCGATTTTATCGGGGAATACTCACGAAGTTATCACCGGGCTTGCCCTGTGCCGGCGGCGCGATAAAAAATTAGTCACGGATTATGCGAAGACGGAAGTTAATTTTAAAAAGCTTAAGGCTGACGAAATAACCGATTATCTCGGCCGCGGCGATTTCCGCGATAAAGCCGGCAGCTACGCGATTCAGGATTTAAGGGGCCAGTTTATAAAATCTATTAAGGGAGACTACGATAACGTCGTGGGATTTCCCGGCAGGGTTTTTAAAAAACTTTTAAAAAAATTTAATGAGACTTCGCCGGGTCCAAGCGCGAAGCGCGCCGGACGAGGCGGTAGTCGAATTACCCTGAGCGAAGCGAAGGGTCTTTTTTCGCGGCGCAAAAAATAAACTTAAGCGTTAAGATTTATAATCTTGTCTATAATACCGAAAGTGCTAAAATAACCACTATGAGATTAGATATTGTTTGGTGATTGTTTCTTGGTTGTTTTTCTGTAATCTACCTTTTTCCCATCCGCGCAAGCGGATGGCAGTATTTTTTGCGGAGTATAACCCGGCACTGATTTTGCTGTGACAAAATTAGTGCCGGGCCAATTCGGCTGCATCCCGCCAAAATGCGGCGGGATAAGCCTCATTGAAAATATGTCGGACGATTTACGTTTAGAAAGCTTATTTTTGGGTAATCGCATTTCGCTGGAAAGCGGCGGAGGGCTGCTTTCAAAATTTTTCCTGCCCATGGGGAATCTCATGGGCCATGTTTTTATCTGCGGGTCACCGGCTTGTGGTAAGACTGTTTTTGCCAAAAGCATTATCGAAGAAGCAGCGCAAAAGGAAGTGCCCTCGATTATCATTGACCTTAAAGGCGACCTTTCCTCTCTGTGCCTTTTATTCGATAAAACCTCGCCGGAATATTTCGAATTTTTTTCCGAAGAATACGGACAAAGTGAAGACTGGCGAGACCGGGCAAGACAGGAATTCGATAACCAAATGAGGCACCTGGGAAGATTTGGCTTGACCGAGGATTATGTTAAACGATTAAAGGATACGGTTGAGGTCGCTGTCTTTACCCCGCGTTCTAAATCAGGCATACCTTTGGCGATTTCTTTACTGCCTCCGGCTCCCGAAAATATAAAAGAGCTTTACGATAAAGAGCGGGAAAATATTTTTACGGCAATCGATTTTCTGATAAGCGCTCTTATCGGCCGTCTGTACGTTAACGAAGAAATAAATCAGAAAGACCGGGAGAAGAATTTTTTATCGGAATTGATTCTTTATAGCTGGTTGAATGGTATTGAGATTCATGGTATTAAAGGTTTGGCACGCTTTATTGATTTGATCGATCACCTGCCGTTGGCGAAGGTGGGGGACGCGCCGGTCGATGAATACATACCGGAGCCCGTGCGCAAACTCTTAGCGGATAAATTACGCGAACACTTGAACGGCGCCGAGCGTATTTGGTATGACGGCGTCCCCTTGGATATTGATTTATTTTCCCAAAGGTTCGATAAAACACCTATCAACATCATTAATCTTTCCGAGCTGGAAACTTTTGAAGACCGTTACCTGGTTATTTCCCAGGTTGCTTATTCGATTTATTGCTGGATGAAAAAACAGGGCCCCAGCGATCGGCCGCGCCTTATATTTTATATCGATGAGATCGGCTCAAAGCGGTCATTTTTATCTACCGATCCGTTTCATTTTGTAGCCAGGCCGGCGATCGAATTATTATTAAGAGAAAGCAAGAATTCCGGCGTTTGCTGCGTATTAGCTACCCAGTATTTAGAAGATATCGATTTTAAAGGGATCAATGATTGCGATACCTGGGTTATCGGCAAACTTTCCACCAATAAAGAAAAAGAGAAGATTTTAGAGAACGGTTTTCAGTCAGGAGTAAAATTCGATAAACTGGCCACATTTTTGGATATTCTTGATAACGAGCAATTTTTGATTAAACTGCGTTCCGGAGAGGTAATTTTGGTAAAGACGAGAAGGGTTGCCAGTTTCCACCGTATTTTACCGCCGTCTCTTATTTCCATGGTCATGAGCCGCCAGGTGCAGGGCAATTATAAAACTTTTTACCTGAGCGGAAAAGAGGCAACCGGCCAGGAAGGCGAGCAAGCGAGAACGACGGTTTTACTCCCCGAAACAATCTTTGAAGGTTTTAATTTCGGAATTGCCAGGGGCGAGCCGTTTATTCTTGACATTGAGCCGGAAGAAGTCATAAAACTCTGCCTTGCGGAGTTGGCAAAAGAAGGGATACCCGCCGATGAGGCGCGGTTTAGAAACGTACAGCTTTTAATAACGCGCGTGCACCGGGCTGACTGGAAGATTAACACCCTGAAACGGGATTCTCTCGGCAATGTAGTTGACCGGGTGAAAGATGAGGGCAAATTCTGCCGCTTCGACGCTCCGCTTAAATTAGAAAAAGAAGCGCAGGACAAGCTGGTGGAGATTGTTTTGGCTCGCGAAGATAATCGTCGTTCGGCTCAGCTCTGGGAAAAGGTAGCGGTTCTTCTGCCTACGGCGAACAGGCTTTCCGAGATCGACGTTAAAAGCCACGTGGGCAGGGAGATGAATATTCATCCTAAGGAGGTAGCGGTTAATCTTATTGAAAAGAATGTGGCGGTTGCCTGGAAAATCGCCATTGATTATAACAAAAAGATTATCGACTTTTATTTCGATATCCTGCGGCGCGAATTAAAAGCGGAATTTCCCGCCTTTTCCAAGCAGGAGGCGATAACGGAAATAAAAAAAATATTTCCCGATCTCGATTTAAAAGAAGAAAATATCGAAGTGCGCGGTTTTTTATATATCCTGAATTATAATACTGCCGATTATAATTATACTTTTAAGGTGAATAAAAAATCGGGGAAAGTAGTGAACCAGAAGAAAACCATCAGCGAAACAAGGGTTAAGCAAATCGCGAAAGAAAACGCGAGCGAAGAACCTCTGGCAATCTGGCAGCAAAATAATATGTGGAATTTTTATTACCCTAAAGGGATGATTCTGGTTGTTGAAGATGAATCGGAAAAGGTAACTCTGAAGAAGTACCTTTCGGCGCCGGAGGCGGATGATTTAGCTGTCGCCGCGGCGGCGAAGGAGAGCGGAGAAAAATATTTTTTACCGGTGCGGAAAGATTTTAAGAACGGCCGATGGATAATCAGCCTTGCTTCAAAAAAATGGAGCGCGCTTGCCGAGATAGAAGAAGATGCTTCGGTTAAGTTAACCCTGCGTTTGCTTAAAGATTATTGTTATCAGGAAGCTCAAAAGATTTTAGCCAATAATAAAATAACGGTCATAACGGGGGAAGAGACAAACCCCTGGCATGATGGATGGGAATTCCAATTTCTTTCGTCTCTCGGTTATCTGATAATAAAAGTAGATTCCCAAAAGCAAGAATTTATTAAAGAGAGGCTTACCCATGACGGCGCCGCGCATTTTGCGGGGTTGGCGATCGGCGGAGAAGTTATCTCGGTTAAAGATGCCGATTTATCGTGGAGTGTCGGCGTTAAAAAAGGTGGGAAGAAGTATTATGTGCAATTAAACAAACAAGACGGCAGCGTGCAGAAAGTTACGACGGGTAATTTTTTATTCAGGAAGCCCGTGGATATTAATGGTTTAACCGGCACGCCGAAAGCGCCGGGTTCTCAACCATAGGAGAGGGAAGCGTGCGATGAATAGGCCAAACCGGCGTCAAATAAAGATGTATCTTTTTGTCGTGGTTTTTTTTACCTATCTTATTTTTTCTATTTTTGACGCTTTTTCGATCCGGAAGACTTATCGGGGGATGAAAAAGTTGAAGGATTGCGTTTTGGCCTATACGGTTTTAAACAAAAAGCCGCCGGTGTCTTTGCGCGAGATGATCGGCGCAGGCGGGATAGAATGTTCGGTCGGTGATATAAAAGATAAATGGGGCAGGCCGATAATCTATCAGGTCGATAGCGCTGATAACGTAAGGCTTATCAGCTTGGGAGCGGATGGCGCGGCCGGCGGAAAGGATGAAGCCGCCGATATCGTGATTAAATTCAAGGTCAAATGAAGAATAATTTCGGAGGCTTATATGGAAAGGATTTATTTAACTAAAGAAGGGCATGATAAATTAATTAAGGAATTAGAGGAACTGAAGAATAAAAAGCGCAGGGAAATCGCCGCGGCTCTGTCGCACGCGCGTTCTCTGGGCGATTTAAGCGAAAACGCCGAATATGACGCGGCCAAAGAAGCGTTCGCGCACAACGAAAAAAGAATAAAAGATTTAGAAGACCGGCTTACGCGAGCCGAGCTGATCGAGCACCCGGTTGCTGCCGGCGACAAAGCTTATCTGGGTAATAAAGTTAAAATAGCCGATTTAGATACCGGGGAGGAAACGGAATATAAACTGGTAGGTTCTGATGAGGCAAACGCCGCCGACGGCTCCATTTCCGTTACTTCTCCTGTCGGAAAAGCGCTGTTGGGCAAAGCGGTAGGAGATACGGTAGAAGTAGAGGTCCCTGCCGGAGTACTTAAGTATAAAGTTGTGGGTATATCAATTTAATGAGACTTCGTCGAGTCCAAGCGCAAAGCGCGCCGGACGAGACGGTAGTCGAATTACCCCCGAAGGGGGTAATGGGTATGTCAAATCCACCGGCCAGTTCTATGGCAGTATTTAAAACCACCGATAAGGTTAGTGATAGTTCTCTACCTTGTGATTTTCTTCCCGTCAACCAATCCGACCTGAAACAGCGCCGTTGGCAGCAATGCGATATAATTATTATTACCGGCGACGCTTATATCGACCATCCTTCTTTTGGCGCCGCGGTTATTTCCCGGGTCTTGGAAAATGCCGGCTATAAAGTAGGCATAATCGCCCAACCGGATTGGCGCGAAACAAAAGATTTTCAGGCCCTCGGCCGTCCCCGCCTTTTTTTCGGTATCACCAGCGGCAATGTGGATTCAATGGTCGCCAATTATACTTCCAACAAAAAGCCCAGGCAATCGGATGATTATTCGCCGGGAGCGAAATCCGGCAAGCGGCCGGACCGGCCTTTAATCGTTTATGCTAATCGAGTGCGCCAGATTTTCGGCAAAATCCCGATAGTTTTAGGCGGCATCGAGGCAAGTTTGCGCCGGTTGGCGCACTATGACTATTGGGATGATAAAGCCAGGCGCTCCATTCTTGTGGACGCTAAGGCCGATATTTTAGTCTATGGCATGGCGGAGCGCCCAATCGTGGAAATTGCCGGCCGGTTGAATAAAGGCGAAGCGCCTGATTCTTTAAACGATATAAAGGGTACGGTGATTAACCGTAGAACCATTGATTTTTTAAGCGATTTTATCGCTTTACCGTCTTTTGAAGAAACTGCGGCTGATAAAGATAAATTCAACCAGTCTTTCAGCCTGGTTTATCGTCAGCAAAGCCCTTCCCGCGCTAAGCCCTTGGCACAAAAACACGCCGACCGTTTTGTGATCCAGCTTCCCCCGGCATTACCTTTAAATACGCAAGAATTGGATAAAGTTTATGAACTGCCTTATGCGCGCAACTGGCATCCGGTTTATGACCGGGAGGGAGGCGTGCCGGCGCTGGAGACGGTCAGATTTTCTATTGTTTCGCACCGCGGTTGCCCGGGAGAGTGCAGTTTTTGTTCTTTGTCGCTGCACCAGGGGAGGATCGTCCAGTCGCGCAGTGAAAATTCTATTTTGCGGGAAGTAACCGGGCTTACGCGGCAAACATATTTTAGAGGCACAATAACCGATGTCGGCGGCCCTACGGCAAATCTTTACCATGCGTCCTGTCCGCTTTGGTATAACGGCGATTTCTGTGAAAACCATTGCCTTGTCCCGCGTAAATGCAAAAATCTAAAACTAGGCTATAAGGAAAGTTTACGCTTGTATCAAAAAATCAAACAGTTGCCCGGGGTAAAACATGTGTTTATCGGAAGCGGTTTCCGGTATGATTTGCTGACCGACAGCGATGCCGATGAATATTTAGCGCAAACCATGCGCCATCATATCAGCGGTTACCTGAAGGTGGCGCCGGAACATATTTGCGGTGATGTTCTTTCTCTGATGAATAAACCGGGGTTGGATATTTACGAAGATTTTTTAAAAAAGTTCGAACATTTCAATAAGAAGATGGATAAAAAATGTTTTCTGGTGAACTATTTTATTGTCGGCCACCCCGGCGCCACACTTAAGGATGCTTTAGCCTTGGCTCTTTATGTTAAGAAAAAGCGCATCAGTTCTGAACAGATCCAGGATTTTATGCCTTTACCGATGTGCCTGGCGAGTTGCATGTATCATACCGGTAAACATCCCTTAACCGGACAGAAAGTTTATGTCGCCAGAGAATTTAAGGAGCGTAAATACCAGCGCGCCTTACTGCAATACAGAAATCCTAAAAATAAACAATTCGTGAAAGAAGCGCTGCAAAAATTAGGCGCCGCCGGGTTACTCAAAGATTTTCAGCCGGAGCATAGTAAATCCCATCCTTTGCCGCGTAAAAAAAGAGCGCAAGAAAATTTCCTTCGGAAATGACTATTTAGGTTATTTTCAGTGGTGGACATGGACAAGAAATTAATAATTTATCACGCATCACTTATAATTTAGCTCTGATGTTTATGCTAGGCCTTTCCCGTTTGACGTTTTTTTTGGGCTGTTTTTTTGTGGCAGCGGCTTCGTTTAGCCGGCCGGTAATGCTTGTTTTTAAAAAACATTTTGGCGAAACAGCATTTGTCGTAGTTGTTTTTTTGGTATGTGCGGCAGCTTTTGTTTTGGTGGTGCGATTTTTTTATCGGTATACCGGATCGATTCTCCGGTGTTTGCCGGCTTGTATTGTATTGGTAGCGGGTATTGCCGCGACCGGTTTTTTACGTATTACCGAAGAGCGCTTGCACGTGTATGAATATGGTTTGTTGGCATGGCTGGCATGCCGCGATATTGCCGGTTTATCAAAATCGTATAAACGGTATGCGCAGGCGTTGGCGCTTGCGGTTATGTTTGGATTGCTTGACGAAGGATTCCAGCGATTTTTACCATATCGGTATTTTGAATGGAGCGATGTATTGCTTAATATATATGGGTGTTTGTGGGGAGGCGTAATATATTTTTCAGTAACCAGTTATCAGCTGTCAGTAACCAGAAAATAAGGGATTGGGGATTGATTATGACGACGGCAAAATATATTATTTTTTTTATTTTGATGGTTTCACTGCCGCTATGTTACGCGGGAGATACCTTGTCGGTGACTTTTTTGGATGTCGGCCAGGGCGATTCCTGTGTAGTGCGCACGCCCGGTAATAAAACCGTGCTTATTGATGCCGGCGATCTGGCCAGCGGGTGGAATGTTTTGCGGTACCTTAATAACGCCGGTATCCGTAAACTGGATGCTCTGGTCATTACGCATCCACATGCCGATCATGCCGGCGGCGTATTTTTTATTTTACGCCAAATGGATGTTGCAGCGGTGTACGATAACGGGTGCGATGTGGACGCTATCGATGATGATTTTTACCGCTCGTATACGAGATTGGTGCGCAGGTATGTAGGATATAAACCGCTTGCGCAGGGCAGGGTGTTTGCGATAGGCGGCGTGCGTTTTGATGTGTTATGGCCGCCTTCCGGCGATGAAGGCTGCGCTAATCCGGGTTCTATAGTTGTACGTTTGAAATGGGGAAAATTTGCGTGCCTTTGTATGGCCGATGCGGATGTTACGGTAGAACGCGCTATCATGGAAAAATACAAGCGGTTGTCGTCGGATGTTTTAAAAGTCGGGCATCATGGCGGCAAGGATACCTGCAGCGCCGATTTTCTTAAACGCGTGGAGCCTGAGATCGCCGTTATGAGCGTCAATGAATCAGCGCGACCTCAGTATCCGGATATACAAACGCTTGCGCGCTTAAAAGCATCCGGCTGCCGCTTGCTTCGTACGGATACCGACGGTATTATCACTATTGAGGCGGATGTAGAAGGCGCTATGCATATTAAAACAAAAAAAGTAAGTATTTATGCGGAAAAAATCTGACTTGAAAAAAGCAAAAAAGCATATATAATTTTAAAGGCCGGGAAGTTTTTACCGGCCTTTAAAATTATATTATGAAAAAGAAAGAAAAAATTCCTAAATTCAAAAATGAAACCGAGCGGTTGCGTTACGCGCAAAAGCTTGCCCGAGAAAAACTCGACAGCCTTACCCCTGAGGTACAGCTTCGCTGGGGTAGGGCTCATCTGCTTATCAGCTTAGAGCGGGAGATTTTAGATAAACTTCCCCTTAGCAGCGCTCACGAGAATAAACATTTACCCCGGTAATCTGGAAAATAATACCCCGTGTTTTCTTTTCCGTTGGCATAAAAGCAATACAATTTTAAGGGAGAGATAGCCTAATGTGGTCGCGCGGCGTTTTGCTGACGTTTGATAAGTGTAATATTTCTTATTGCCACCATATCGGCGGTCACGACAAAGTCGTTGTGATCGCACATGGTTTTTATAACAGCAAGGATTCCGTCCTTTTACAGAAACTCGCGCGAGGCTTGTTTGACGAGTACGATGTGTTTATGTTTGATTGGCGCGGCCATGGCCAGTCAAGCGGTTTATTCTGGTGGACGAGTAAAGAAGAGCAGGATTTTAGGGCTGTCCTCGAATATTTGAGGCCGCGCTATAAAAGCATCGGCGTGACGGCATTTTCCTTGGGCGCCGGCATCATCATTAATGCGATTGCCGCTGAGGGAGGTATCGCTTCTCTAATAAGCGTGAGCGGCCCCTCAGATTTTAATAAAATAGATTACCGATTGTTTGAACTGGATTGGAAAAACGATGTTGTTTATACCTTAATAAGTAAAGAAGGAAGAACCGGCAAGGGTGTGCGCCCCGGGCCGTTTTGGCTGAAGAAAAACAGGCCGCTCGATTCAATAGGAAAATTTAAAATACCGGTGCTCTATATCCATGGTGATAAAGATTGGGTGGTAAAATCCTGGCATTCTCAAGCTTTGCATGATGCTACGCCGTCATTCAAGAAGATTGTTATCTTGAAAAACGGGCCGCACGCCGAGTATCTGGTAAAGGAATATTACGGCGAAATGATGGGGTTGATACAGGGGTGGTTTAGGGAGACGCTGGGGTAATACTAAACCACCGACTTTGTAGGTGGTAATTCACTGCTTTCTGAGGGTATGTGGGTCTAAACTGGAGGGTTATGTTTAGTTTTTTCTCTTCTTTTTTATTAATTGCCGTTGCCGAGATGGGCGATAAGACCCAGTTGGTCGCGCTTTCCTTTGCCACGAAATATAAACCGTCAAAAGTCATCGCTGGTGTTTTTATCGCTACGGCGCTGGTACATTTATTCTCTGCCGGGATCGGTGTTTTTGTTAACGGTATTATCCCTTTAAATTATTTAAAAATAATCATCGGGATTTCTTTTATCGGTTTCGGCATCTGGACGCTCAGGGGCGACAAAAACGATGATGCTGCTAAGGGCAAGGCTAAATTCGGCCCGATTATGACGGTGGCAATCGCGTTTTTTTTGGCGGAACTTGGCGATAAGACTCAACTGGCCACGATATCCCTGGCGGCGCAATACCATTCGTTGATTGATTTTATCGGCGTATGGCTGGGCTCGACCATGGGGATGGTCCTTGCCGACGGTTTAGCGATAGCTATTGGCATTGCCGCTCATAAGAGACTGCCGGAAAAGGCAATCAAAATAGCATCCGCCGGAATATTCATTTTGTTTGGAATTTTAGCGATTTTTCGATAAAATTATACCTGCCATGGAAAATAAAATAAAAGTTGTCGATTTGCCATAATATCCTGTGTGCGATAAAAAGATTAAAAAAAAGCGGAAAAAGCTAAAGCGTTACGGCAAATTCTGGGTATATATCCTGCGTTGCTGCGATAATACTTACTATACCGGTTATACGCCGAATCTAAAACAAAGAGTCGCCAAACATCGCGCCGGCAAGGGCGCAAAATATACGCGAACCCGTCTGCCGGTGAAATTAGCGTGGTGCAAGAAATACCGCTATTTTAAAAACGCGTTTTTGGAAGAGATAAGGATTAAGCGATTGAAGCGTAAGCAGAAAGAGAAATTGATGGGTAAAAAATCGAGCAAGCGTAAAAAAATAAGTAATTGAATTTAGTTTAAGTTTTATTTTTTTCTTTTCCACCTATAAAGCGCAAAACCAATCCGCCATATAGCACACGCCGCCCGCAGGGCACCGCCGGAGGCATTGTACCTATGATTCAAAAAATAATAAAACAAAACATAAGACCAAGAGGCTTCGTGACTCAGGAAAAGGCGAAAATCCAGGCAGAAGTTTTAGCCAATAGTGTCGCAAAGAGATTTCGACATTTTTGTAAAAGATTTAAACGTCAGTCCATCGATTGTTTCCGGCTTTACGATTGGGACAGCCCGGATATCCGCGTCGTTGTCGATTGGTACGCGGGGCATCTCGTGGTCGCTGAGTATGAGCGGATACAGACTAGTTTAGAGTACCTGCCGCAAATGGCTAATGCCGCGGCCCGGGCTTTAGGCGTGCCCCCGGAAAAAATCCATTTAAAACGCCGGCATACCAATGTCGCGGATGGGCCGCGTTATGAAAAAATCGATTCGCGCGGCGAACGCTTCGAAGTTCGTGAGCGTAATCTGCGTTTCTGGGTAAATTTAGACGATTTTATCGATACGGGGTTGTACTCCGACCATCGCGATACGCGCGTGCTTGTCGCCGGGATCGCCCCGGGGAAAGATTTCCTGAATTTATTCGGCTACACCGGCGCGTTTACCTGCGCGGCCGCCGCCGGGGCTAAAACTACGGTAACGGTCGACCGTTCGTCAACTTATATCGATTGGGCGAAGGATAATTTGATACTAAACGGTTTATGGGCGCCAAAGCATAAACTGATTCAGGCGGACGCGATGAGCTATCTGGCGCAAGCGTATCGTAAAAATGAGCGTTTTGACCTGGCGTTTGTCGATCCGCCTTCTTTTTATAAAGATAGCCGGGAACAGGCGGCGTTTGATATTAACCGCGACCATCCGCAGCTGTTGCGCGATGTTTTAATGATCATGCGCCCCGGCTCTGATTTATTCTTTTCGGCCAACCACCAGCGGTTCGAGCCGCAGTTTGAAGGCCTGCCGGTAAAAGATATCGTAAAATTAACCCCTAAAACCATTCCCGAAGACTATCGTAACAAAAATATCCACAATTGCTGGCGGATGAAAGTTTGATAAAATATGTATTTTCTGATTTATTGAAAAGCCTACCAAAACAACCTTATTTTGTTATAATATCTGCCTATGCTTTCAATAAATAATTTATCTAAATCTTTCGGCGACCGGAGTTTATTCTCCCGGGTTTCCCTTAATATCAGCCGGGGGGAGAAGGTCGGACTGGTCGGGCCTAACGGCGCGGGGAAATCTACTTTGTTTCGTATTATTTTAGACGAATCCGAGGCGAGCGACGGGAGCGTCCAGATATATAAAAATATCCGTATCGGATATTTGGCGCAAGAATCAAGTTTCGCGTCGGCGCATACGGTGCTGCAGGAGCTTACCGAGGGTGACCCGGCGATGATGCGCCTGAAGAAAGAAAAGGAAGAGCTTGAGGCGTTGGGCCAGGCGGGAAGCCACCGCTACGCCGATATTATCCATGAGCTTGACCGTTTGGGCTATTCCCAGCTTGAGTATAAGGCTAAGCAGATTTTAGCCGGCCTGGGTTTTAAGCAGAGAGATTTTAGCCGGCCGATCCTTGAACTTTCCGGCGGTTGGCAGATGCGCACGCTCCTGGCGCGCCTTTTGACTTTTGAATACGATTTACTTTTGTTGGATGAACCTACCAATTACCTCGATTTATCCGCCGCGCTGTGGTTTAAGGATTATTTAGCGGATTATAAGGGCACTTTTATTATAATTTCTCACGACCGCGATTTTCTCGATGATGTTACCAATTATACGCTGGTTTTGGAAAACGGTGTTATCAGCAAGGTCAAGGGCAACTACGAAGAATACTATAAATTACAGGATCAAAAAAGGGATTTCCTGTTGCGCCAGCACAGCGAACAGGAAAAACGGCGCAAGCAGTTGCAGGAGTTTGTCGACCGGTTCCACGCCCAACCGAATAAGGCCAGCCAGGTGCGCGCCAAGAAAAAGCAGCTGGAGATGATGGAAGAAATCATCGTGCCGGCCGATTACCGTGAAAGCATCAAAAGCTTTAAGTTCCCCGCGACTAAACAAAGTGGCTATAACGTGATAAAATTAAATAAGATGTCTAAGGCCTACGGCGATTTGCCGGTTTACAAAGATTTCGATTTCGAGATCAGCCGCGGCGAAAAAGCCGTACTGGCGGGAGAAAACGGCGCGGGTAAGTCCACACTGCTCAAGATTCTCGCCGGGGTTATCCCTGTTGATTCCGGCCAGCGTGTCGTCGGGGTTAATGTGGATATCGGTTATTTTTCCCAAGCCCGTCTGGATGTTTTAAATTTCGATAATACCGTGCTGGAAGAAGCGTATTCCGCCGCCGGCGGCCGGCTTCCCCCGGAAAATTTACGCACGATTTTAGGCGCATTTTTATTCCGGGGCGACGATGTGGAAAAGAAGGTTAAAGTTCTTTCCGGCGGGGAAAAGAGCCGGTTGATTCTGGCGAAACTTTTGATTAACCCGCCGAATTTTTTACTCCTGGATGAGCCGACTACGCATTTAGACGTTGATGCCGTAGAGGCCTTGATAAAAGCGCTTAATGATTATGAGGGGACGATTGTTTTTATCAGCCATGATATCCATTTTGTCCGGTCGCTGGCCAATGGTGTATATGAAGTAAAAGACGGCCAGGTGCGCAAGTATCCGGGTAGGTTCGATTATTATCTTGAAAAGAGCCAGACGTTTACGCAGGGTAAAACGAAAACTGCTTCGGGCAAAAAAACCGGAGAAGGGCAAGCCAGCCAAGTCTTAAATCCGGCGGCTGAGAATACCGTGGGGACGGATAAAGAAGAGCATAATGCGAAATTGGCAAAGAAGATAAAGAGTTTGCGTAAGCAAAAAGAAAAACTCGAGATTGAAAAAGGGGCTAAGCAGCGCATCGTCGATAACCCCCGGCATGGCGAGGATATTGTGCGCTATTACCAGCTTATCGTAAAGGATCTCGATGATAAAATCATGGCCATCGAGATTCAGATTCGAGAGTCAAAGACTAAATTTATCCAATAGATTCAACTAATCCGGAAAAGCCGCTTGCGGTATTTTGAAAATATGCTATAATAAAAAAAGTTAGCATAATTTAAGGAGGGACAATGGCCGAGGTTAAAATCGAAAAAAGAGAAGATTTTGAAAAAGCATTGCGGGTGTTCAAGATGCAGTGTAAGCGCGAGGGTATTTTAAAAGAGTGCAAAGACCGGCAGTATTACACTAAGCCTTCTCAGGAAAGAAGGCTCAACGCCAAAAAGAAAAAAAGCTGATTTACCGCTCAATAAGCGGAAAGGAGGGGTGGAATTTCAGAAATAAACTGAATTCTACCCCTTTTTTATTTAATGAGACTTGGCCGAAATCAAGCCCGAAGGGCGTAGAGTGAGGCCGTAGTCGAATTAACCCTGAGCGAAGCGAAGGGTTTCTGAGGCTTCCCCATGGATTGTGAAGGCATAAAAAAGATTATCCCGGCGTATATAAAACATACTGCCCCTAAAGAAGAGCAGGCTGCTGTTGAGGAGCATCTTTGTGTGTGCAACGATTGCCGTAAATTTCTCGGGCAGTTGATGGATGAATTTGCTGACGCGCAAAGTAGCCCCGCCGTAGAAAGCGGCGCGGTCAATGACGGGTTTGTCCCGGCGGCGGTAAGCGCTCCGGCCAAGGATAAAGAAATCGCCCGGGCAGATATTCTTCCCCAAGGTTCGGCGGTTTCCGGGCCGGAAAACTCTGCGCTTAAGGGGGCAGCCGCCGACAGGGTGGTTAGCGGAAGCAAAAAGAAGATAAATCTGGGCGATGCGGTAATTATCGGCGTAGGAATCGTTGCTCTTTTATTTTTTCTTTCTTTTTTAATGAAATGAAAATCACCGTAAGCGAAAGAGAAGGCGCGGTTATTATTGTCCCCGAGGGGAATATCGATATTAATGCTTCGGAGTTTGTCGAGGCCGTGGGCTGGTCGGTCGCCAATAAATCCAAAGACATTTTGTGTAATTTTGCCGGTATCAACTTAGTGGATTATGTCGGTATCTCCCTGATTGCCGTTGCTTACAAGAATGTGCTCAACCACGGCGGAAAAATGAAGCTTTATAACTTACCGGGCCATGTCGTAAGATTATTTTCTGTAGTCGGCCTTGACCGGGTACTCGAATACTATAATAGCGAAGACGAGGCATTTTCCAGCCTTCGTGAAGATAAAGAATCGCCCGGGTCTCTCAAAAAAAAGTTGCGAAGAAAATTCAAGAGGCTGGAAATAGACAGCGTTATTGAGTACAAGCTTAAATTTTCCTCCCAGGATTTTTTCAAGGGTAATATTATAAATCTAAGCGCGATTGGAGTTTTTATGATCGGCACGAAAGTTTTTCCGGCTGGCGACCTGCTTTCCATCCGGATGCATTTCGCGCATAAACCTCCGGTTATTGATGCCGAGGCCAAAGTCGTCTGGGTCACCGATGAAAGCATCCAGCCTCTGGAATTTCCCGGGATGGGGCTTGAGTTTTATAATAATAGTAATGAACAGCAGAATACGATCATCGAATTCGTCGAAAAAAATCTTGCCAGCGACGATATCTAATGAGACTTCGCCGAATACAAGCCCGAAGGGCGCAGAATGAGGCGGTAGTCGAATTACCTGGAATCGTGGGAGCGCTTAGAGCGCGACTTCAGATTTCAGGTAATGAGCTTGAGACTTCGCCGTAATGAAACTTGCCTGGTGCCCCGGGCTTAGTTGAACTATCCCCGTAGGGGGATAGCCGAATCAATGAAACTAACTCCCGCCGTATTTGGCGGGCCAAGTTTCATTGCCCCGAAGGGGGCAATGAGTTTGAGGCTTAGTCCCATTGCCCTAAGCAATGAGTCTCGCCGGGTATAAAATAATTATCGCTAAAACTTATGAAAAAATACACCCTGATAATTTTAATCACTCTATTTTTTAACGCGTTGTTTTTTAATCCGGTTTTTGCCGGCGAAGACAAAGATTTATATTCAAAAGGGATTGAATGCAGCCGGGCGAAAAGCGTTGATTTCGCTTTTTCCTATTTTGACCTGATTGTCAGGAATTATCCCGATTCTAAATTTTTTCCTGACGCTTTATTCGCGGTGGGGGAGTATTATTTTTTGGTTAATGACACAGGGCCGGCCGCGGCGGCGTTTAACGAATTAATTTCTAAGTATCCGGGGTCCGGCGCCGTGGTTTTCGCCTTTTTTTATTTAGCGCAAATCGCCGAGCGGCAAAAAAATGATAATTTAGCTAAAGATTTAGAAACCCGGATTGTTAAGGCTAAAACGAACTTTCTTATTTTTAAAGATTTTAAAGAATATCGTTATAAATCGGCTCTTTCCAAAAAATATAAGGCCAGGTATTTTATCGACCGGGTAGAAATTTTTATCGATGACAAGCTTGGCGCAAAAATCACTTTCTAAAAACTGATAATTAGGATATTCTGTAACGTTTGTATAAAAGATTTTTATGTCAAAGAATACTTATCGTAGAACTGTTTCCCGGTTATTGCGGGGCAGTTTGATTGTAGCGGGATCGATAGTTTTTGGTTCATTGGTTTTTAATGTCGCGGTAAATATCCAGAAAACTAAGATTGAGCGCGATATATCCGCGTATTTAGGCCAGCCGGTAACTTTTCGTAATATTTTGTATTTTCCTCCCCATTGTTTTATCATCAACGATATTTCCTTTAAGCCTCCTTCCGGACGGGGAAGAAGCTTCTTTTTTAACCGCGCCCGAAAAGTTAAAATCTTTTTCCCTTTGTTCCAGTTTATCTCAGGAGGAGATTTTAAAATTACCAGGATTTATATCGATAAACCAGTGATTACTGTCAACAATTACGGGAGCTTTTCCCGCGAAAATATTCAGGGGCGTCTATTCGATTATACCCCGGAGGAAGCGGAAGATTTTAGCGTTGTCCTGAGGAACGCTTTATTTATATCAGGGGAGAATAATTTTTTGAAAATAGGGGCTGACGTTGTTTTTGAAAAATCGCGTAATAATCTTATATCGAGTTATGGCCGGATCAGGCTGGGCAAATTTATTAATTTCGGCGCCGGGAACAAGGCGCCGGCGGAAGATAATTTTTTAGAATTTAGTTTTTCCGGATATCGGACAAAAAACGGCGTAAACATCGAGAATCTAGAGTTAAAAAAGAATTACTTTTATGCGAAGTTCTGGGGGTCTTTTCAGCAAGATACCTTACGGCTTAACGGGGTTTTATCATTGAGCAATCTAATCGCCGCGATCAATTTTCCCGATAAACTGTCCGGTGCCATAGGCGGTTTCGGCGAAACAAATATGCCGCATCCTTATTTCTCAAGCAGGAAATCTTTTGATATTTTCGATTTTGATTGTTTGGCAAAAATTAACGGGAAAACCATTACTTTGGAGAATTTCACTTTTTCCTTACAAGGTGTACCCTATGGCCTGCGCGGCGTTATTTCCGGGGATAAAGCTTACCTCTTAAATTTTAAGTTTTCTTCCTATCCGGCCCAGCGATATCGTCGGGAAGTTAAAAATTTAAACGTATTTGATCTGGGTGTTTTAGGGGCCGTAAAATCCGGTAAATTCAGCGGAAAGGTTTATTATGATTTTTTACAAAAACCGGATTACCGCGATTTTACCAGGTTGGTCGCGAAATTTAAAGATTTATCGCTGGGCGTAAATTTGCTCGCGGGGTTGCGGTTATATTTTCCCGAGGCAAAAATTTCTTATAAAGCCGGCAAGAATACTTCCCGTATTTTTTTAAAAGATTTTATGGCGGCGGGAAGGATCGGCGCCGGAGATTTTAAATTTTCTTCTTATCTTTACGACGGATTTTTGCGGGCAGAAGGGGTATTGGATTTTAACCGCGGCCTATTTTTAAAATCATGCAATATCGCAGTTAAAGGCGCCGACGCCGGTAAATTGGTTGATTTGTCGCCACGGTTTAAGGGGTTTCACGGCAAATGCGACGCCGGTATCGTTTATAATAATTATTTATTTCCTTTTTTAAAAGGAAATTTTTTCATACAAAACGGCTGTCTCAAGGATGTTAGTTTTTTTAACTGGTTATCCGATTTCTTCATTTTACCGCCCCTTAAAAAAATTGATTTCGATCGACTGATCGCGCAGTTTGTAATAAAAGATGAGACGGTCAATATCGAAAAAATAAAATTAAACTCTCCCGATGTGAAATTGAAGGGCAGCCTCAGCGTAAACGCCGAAGGCCTGGTTTCCAGCCGTCTCTCGCTTCTTTTATCCAAAAATATTTTGGCCGCTTCGCCTAAATTCCGGCCGTTATTCGGTCTTATTGATAAAAATTCGTTTTTTCTGGATTTTGATTTCCAGCTATCCGGTTCTTACGAGGCGATGAATTTTAAATGGTTGGACTCGGATTTTAAGAAAAAATTACACGCGTTATTACCGGCGATGATCGAGCGCAGCGTGGAGCACCGAATTGAAGAATTGGTGGCTAAAATCAATAAATAGATAAATAGTTTTCGCTAACCGAGAAAATGCGGTTACGCATTTTCTCGGTCTTGCCCTGCCTTAGGCAGGAAAAATTTTTTCGGTTAAACTATTTATCTTTACCCCGTTAGAAAACGAAGTTTTCTAACGGGGTTGACTAAAACAAGATGTTTTAGTATCATTAAAGACGCAGGGGAAATATTTTATTTATTTTTTCTCCATCCGCGAAGCGGATGGAGGATATTTTTTTACGAAGTAAATCCCGTCCCTTCGGGATAATTCGACTACCGCCTCGCGCGGCGCCCTTCGGGCTTGTGTTTGGCGAAGTTTCATTAAAAATATGGACAAAGAACTTATAATCGTAGGCGACAAGGTGCTGATTGAGCTTGATGAGGGTGAAGGTAAGACCGACAGCGGGCTTTATCTTCCTCAGGGAGTAAAAGATAAAGATCGGGTGCAGTCGGGTAAAATCGTGAAGACCGGCCCGGGGTACCCTGTGCCCGACCCCAGCCTTTTGGACCAGGAGCCCTGGGCGACTAAAGCGCGGGACAGGTATTTTCCTTTACAGGCGCGGCCTGGTGATTATTGTATTTTTTTGCGGGATCAGGGCGTTGAGATAAAATTCGAAAACAAAAAATATGTTGTTGCTCCGCATTCGGCGATATTGGTTTTGCTGAGAGGTACGGCAGAAAGAATGTAAGAGAAGTAAAGAAGGAACAACATCTTGACGTTGCCGACGGCTCTTAAAGGGGAATTTAGATGACGGGAAATATTAATGACGCCAACACCATCAACTACGTTTACCGGTTTACTTTTAAGGACGGAGTTAAAAAAGAATTCAAGATTTCTTTGGGCGCTAGGGATTTAAATTATATAAATCCCCGGAAAGAATCGCCATACCCCTGGACCGAATTGAAATACCATAAGTGCCCGATTTGCCCCTTAGACGATAATTCCTGTCGTTTTTGCCCCGTTGCCGTTAACCTGGCCGACGTTATCGATTTTTTCAAGACTTCCGTTTCGCATGAAGAAATAGAAGTCTTGGTTCAATCTGATGAAAGGACATATCTTAAGAATGCTCCCCTGCAGTATGGGTTGAGTTCTTTGATCGGTATTTATATGGTTACCAGCGGCTGTCCGATTATGGCCAAATTACAGCCGATGGTGCGTTTTCATCTTCCTTTCGCCAGTATGGAGGAGACGGCCTACCGGATGATCTCGATGTACCTATCGGCGCAATATTTTTGCCATCGAAAAGGCGGCAAGCCCGACTGGGATTTAAAGAATCTTAAGAAGATTTACGAAGATGTCCGGGTAGTCGATAAGAGTTTTTGCAGCCGGCTTCTTGACATTACTACCCGCGACGCCGGCGTGAACGCTTTCGTTATCCTGGACACCGCCGCCAATTATATAAATATGACGCTGGAGGAGATGCTGGACAGCCTGGAAGGGATGTTCGGTTCCTATTATGCCCGGTAAAAAACAATCAAAGAAAATAGTCATCGCCGATGATGAACCGGAGATCATCGATTTGCTCAGGCAGGTCATAACGGCCAGGGGTTTTACCCAGGTGCGGGACGCTCCCGACGGCAAGAAGGCGCTGGACCTCATCGACGCCGATGTCCCCGACCTGCTTATTCTCGATATGAATATGCCGACGATGAACGGGTATGAAGTTATCGCCAGGTTGAAAGGCAGCCTGCACACCCGCGATATCCCGGTCATTATTCTTTCGGGGCATTATATTGATGAACAAAGGATTTCCTGCGGATCGATCAAAAATATTTTTTTTATCCCCAAGCCGTTTGACAACGAGGCGCTTTTAACGATGGTGGAAAATATTTTAGGCAAATAACCGGCGGTTTTTCGCGCCGCCGGCAATAGCGGAACTTTTAGCCGGTTTCTTTTGTCTAAGTCTGCGGAGGATAAAATAATAACTGATGCGGTTAACTAAAATTATACTTTGCTTATTTTTGTTGTGCACGGGCGTTGAAGGGGTTTCCTTCGCGCAGGATATTCTCGGCTGGCAGGATTGTGTCGCTGAAGCGAAGACCGACCATCCGGATTTGATCTCGGCGCGGGAAAAGGTAAACCAGGTCGCTGCCGATAAATCGATCGCCCGGAGCAATTATCTCCCCCAGATAAACAGCACCGCCAACCAGCAAACTTCCCGCAATACTGCCGGGATAAAGTCCGATTCTTATTCTTACGGGGTATCCGGCCAGCAATTATTATTCGACGGATTGAAGACTATTTATAATGTGCGCGCGGCGTCGCAGAATTTAAAAGCCAGTTTTTATGCCTACCAGGTGACATCGTCAAACATCCGCCTCAGGCTGCGCACCGCTTTCGCCGGCCTCTTGCAGGCATATAAGCTTTTAAATATTACCAGGGGCATATTAAAGCTCCGCCGGGATAATTATGCTTTGGTCGAAATGCGGTATAACGCCGGCAGCGAACACCGGGGGTCGCTTCTTTCCGCCGCCGCTGATTTGGCCCAGGCGGAATTTGAAGTGCGCCAGTCGCAAAGAAATATACTGTTAGCCAATCGGAGCTTGATCAAGGAATTAGGCAGGAGCGTTTTTTCGACGCCGGCAATAAAAGGTAACTTTATCATCGTTGACACCGATAGATTGATGCCTGAATTTGAGGCGGTGGCGCAAGGTTCGCCGTTTTTACAGGAATTAATTGCCCGTAAGGAAGCCGCGCGGCTCGGCATAAAATCTGCCGGCGCGGATTTTTTCCCGCAGATTTATGCTAATGCTTCCGCCGGCAAAACCGATTCGCAGTGGCCGCCGTCCCAGAACCAGTGGAGTATGGGGATAAGCGTGTCGTTTCCTTTATTCGAAGGGGGAAGCCGGCTGGCGCAATATGATAAAGCGCGCGCCGTTTTCAACCAGTCCCAGGCGGATGAACGCAGCGGTAAAGACGGAGTGCTTTTAACGCTTGAACAGACCTGGATCAATTTACAAAATTCCATCGATAACCTGGGGGTACAAAAAAAGTTTTTAGCGGCGGCAAAGGAACGTTCAAAAATAGCCCAGGCGGAGTATTCGATCGGCCTTATTACTTTTGATACCTGGACGATCATCGAAGACGCTTTCGTGAGCGCGAAAAAGGCATTTCTCAATACTCAATATAACGCTCTTATCGCGGAGGCGAATTGGGCACAAGCCAAAGGAGTGACTTTAGATGAAAATCAATAAATTAAAAATTATCGTTATTATAATTATTGTTATTTCCGCCGTCGCATTATTCGTAAAATTTAAAAAAGGCAGCGCTAAGGGTGAAGTTATCAAAGAAGTAACCCCTGTCTACGGCGATATCCAGACGTCTGTTTCTACCACCGGGGTGGTGCAGCCCCAGAATCGCCTGGAGATCAAGCCGCCGATCAACGGCCGCGTCGAGGAAATCCTGGTCGTCGAGGGCCAAAAAGTAAAAGCGGGTCAGGTTTTGGCGTGGATGAGCTCTACCGAGCGGGCAGCTTTGCTTGACGCTGCCAGGACGCAGGGCGCGACCGCGATAGCGTATTGGAAAGATGTTTATAAGCCGACGCCTTTGGTCGCCCCGATCGACGCGCAGGTTATCGTTCGTTCCGTGGAGCCCGGCCAGACCATGACGTCTTCCGACCCGGTTATTGTCCTGTCGGACCGGTTGATTGTCCAGGCGCAGGTCGATGAGACCGATGTCGGGAAAGTGAAGCTTGCCCAGGAAGCGAGTATCAGCTTAGACGCTTACCCTCTGATAAAAGCTAAAGGTAAAGTCGACCATATTTATTATGAATCGAAAACGGTTAACAATGTCACGATTTATGAGGTTGATATTTTACCGGACCAGGTTCCTGATGTGTTTCGTTCCGGGATGAGCGCCAACGTGGATATTATCGAAGAAAGCAGGACTAATGTTTTAATGCTTGCCAACGAGGCGGTAAAGCAGGGCAAGCATGGCACTTTTGTTTTTGTGAAGAACCATGGCGGCGACGGCAAAAAGCCTACGCGGGTGGAAATAACTACCGGCATTGCCGACGACAAAAACACGGAAATTATTTCCGGTTTAGAAGCCGAGGATGTGGTATTGATTATGCCGGAAAAAGCTAACGTTGCTAAGAAAAAAAATAATCCCGGCAGCAGCAATCCCCTTGTGCCGTTCGGCCCGCGCGGCGGCGCCCGGCGATAAATTTTTTGCTTTGCAAAAAATTTATCCGGTTATTTTTTTGCGGAGCAAAAAAATAAAATGATTGAACTCAAGAATATCTCCAAAACTTACGGCATAGGCACGGCGGCGGTTTACGCTTTGCGCGATGTGTCGCTCAAGATAGAAGAGGGCGAGTTCGTTGCGATCATGGGCCCTTCCGGTTCGGGCAAATCTACCCTGCTGCATCTTTTAGGTTTTCTTGACCGGCCGGATAAGGGCAGCTATTTTTTAGGGAAAAAACAAATCGATAATTGCAATGATGACGAATTGGCGGCAATCCGCAACAAAATTGCCGGTTTTGTTTTCCAGCAATTCCACCTGCTCGGCCGCAGCACCGCTTTGGAAAATGTTTCCTTGCCGTTATTATACGCCGGCAAGCGCAAGATGCAGGCGCAGGCCCGGCAGAAAATCATCGACGTCGGGCTTGAGGCAAGAATGCTGCACCGGCCCAATGAGCTTTCCGGCGGCGAGCAGCAGCGTATTGCCATTGCCCGGGCTTTGGTTAATGACCCGCCGATTATTTTTGCCGACGAACCGACCGGCAACCTCGATACTAAAAGCGAACAGGAAATTATCATTATTTTAAAAAAACTTAATGAACAGGGTAAGACCATTATTATGGTCACCCATGAGGATGAAGTCGCGGTGCACGCCAAAAGGATTATCCGTATGCGCGACGGAAAAATAATTTCCGATGAAACAAAAGCGCCGCCGCAGGTAAAATTGGCCGCAAAAGCCGGCAGCGATGGTTCCTTGGATAAGGCTTTGTTGGCAATCAGCGGCGATAAGGCAAAGGCGGAGTTTGGCGACCATTTGAAACAGGCTTTTTATTCCATCATTTCCCATAAGATGCGCTCGGTCCTTTCCATGCTGGGTATTCTTATCGGCGTAGGCTCGGTAATCGCGATGCTGGCTCTGGGCCAGGGCGCGCAGGATTCGATCGCCAAAAGCCTGGCCTCCCTTGGTTCGAATCTTTTGACGGTGAGGCCCGGTTCCAACAAGATGCGCGGGGTGGCGATGGAGTCCGGCACAGTTACCCGGTTTACTATGCTTGATAGCGACGCGATGTTTAAAGTGCCGCAGGTCAAAAATGTTTCTCCTACCGTACGGGGCCGGGGGCAGATGGTTTACGCCAACAAAAACTGGAATACTCAGGTCCAGGGAGTAGGCGTGGATTACGCGACAATGCGGGCATCACAACCTACAACGGGAAGATTTTTTACCGACGCCGAACTGCGTGCGCGCGCGAAGGTGGTTCTTTTAGGGATGACCCCGGTGCGCCAGCTTTTCGCCGACGCCAGCCCTGTCGGCGCGGTGGTAAAAATAAATAAGATAAATTTTAAAGTAATCGGGATCTTGCCGGAAAAAGGCGCCAATACCTTCCAGGATCAGGATGACCTGGTGGTGATGCCGATTACTACCGCGATGTACCGGCTTCTGGGTAAAGAATATGTTGATTCGATTGATGTGGAGATCAAGGATATTGGATTGATGGAGGAGGCGCAGGACGCTATCACTAAACTTATTATCAAGCGCCATCGCCTGGTAACCAAAGACGAGCAGGAGAATTCCTTCGAGATCCGTAACATGGCGGATATCCAGGAGACATTGAAAAGCACGACGACGACGATGACGATGCTTTTGGGGTTTATCGCTGCGATATCGCTTCTTGTCGGCGGCATCGGGATTATGAATATAATGCTCGTTTCCGTTACCGAGCGCACCCGGGAAATCGGTTTGCGTAAAGCCATCGGCGCGACTAATAGCGACATCATGGCGCAGTTTCTTATCGAATCCGTGGTGATGACCTTTACCGGCGGCCTTATCGGGATCATCCTCGGCGCCGGAAGCTCTATCGCCCTATCGCTTATTGCCGGCTGGGCGACTAAGGTTTCGCTGATGTCCATCGTCCTTTCTACGGTTTTTTCGATTGGCGTGGGGGTGGGGTTTGGGCTGTGGCCGGCGAAAAAGGCTGCCAGTTTGAACCCGATTGAGGCACTGCGTTACGAATAAAACCTTAGCGAAATATAGACACAAAGGCACCAAAATTATAAATACGTAATTTCATTTTAAAATGTTCATTGACCATTTACCATTTTAAATTTTTAAAAATGATAAATGCCTAATGGCCAATTATACTTTTAAAATGAATTGATAAAGGGGTCGGTGCCTTTTTTCTTTTGTAATTCCGGGGGGCAGCTTAAAAACCTTATTTTGTTAATAGGGAGCAGTATATTTCTATAAATGTTCAAAAAACTTAAATTAATTTTTAATTTACTGGTTGTCCTGGGGTTAATTTTAGCTGGTTTTTATTTTTGGCGCAGCTTCCAGGAAGTTAAAACACTAAAAGAGATTATCGTCCGTCTGCAGGCCGATTCGCGAATCGCGCAAGCTATTGTCACGGATACAAAATTTGACCCCAAGACCAAAAAACACCCCACTACGATTAAATTTTTAGAGTTCGATTCACGAGGTAATCCCTTAGCGCCCTTATATTTTACTTTTCCCGATAATATTATCCAGTTTCAATCTTTAGTGATACGGTTCGATGATGTTTATGTTAAAAAAGGCGATGGGCTTCGCGGCAGGAGCGCCTATATTTTCTGGAAGGTATTTTCTCTTGATGGGGCGAATACTGTTGAGCATGAGATAACTAAGGCAAAGTCAGTTCCTGGCGGGTACAGGATTTCTGTGGCGAAGAATTATTTTGAGCAAAAGCTGTGGGAGAACTTCTGGGGGTACGCTTTGGACAGCAGCGCGGCAAAGAGGGTTGGGGTGAAGAACGCTCAAATTGAAGCTCCCGGAACAAGATTTATTCCCGGCCTTATTTATACGATTAAGATTGAGCATAATGGCGGCATACGTATTGAATCCGCGCCAACCCCAAAAATTTTAGAAAATTAAGTGGTGATATTTTTTCTCATATTTTATTCGCGTGATTAGTGTGATTCGTTGTTAAGGGGTATCTGGTTTTTCTTCATTTGTTCCAGCTTAGAGTCTTGGCGTCTTTGTGGCAAGGATAGGTTTTATTGTAACTAAAAGGGAGGTTGGTATGAAATTGTTAAAAGGTGCGTTGGTTGTAGCGTTTGTGTTCGCGGTTACTTGTTTTGTATCCGGTTCATCGTTTGCGGAAAAGAAGTGCGGTGAGAAAGGTAAAGATGGCAAGGAGTGTTGCGGGAAAGGTAAAGATTGCTGCAAGAAGGGGAAAGAAGGTAAAGGAAGCCCGGAAGCCAAGATCAAGGCTTTAAATGATTCGGCCGCCGCTTTGGAGAAAACCAATCCGGAGTTAGCGAAAGAATTGAAGGCTTTTGCCGATGAGAAAACCAAGGAAGCCCAGGAATGGAAAGCGCGTAAGGAACGCTATGAAGCCAGGACAAAACTTTTAAAAGATTCTGCCGCGGCGTTAGAAAAATCAAATCCCAAATTAGCAAAAGAATTGAAGGGAATGTGCAATTCTAAGCATAAGAAAGAAGCGATGGAAGAGATGAATGAGAAGGAAGAGGCCGGTGAAAAAGTAGAGCCTAAAAACGAAGCTAACGAAAATAAGAAAAAATAAGTAAGTATAGAGATTGAACCCCGGTAGGCAGGTAAAGATACCTGCTTGCCGGGGTTTTTCTAATATGGTGAAAGTTTTTCTCCACCCGAAAAATGTGTTTACTCGCGGCAAATATTTGCCGCTCTTTGCTCGCTCTAAACACACTTTTCGGGTTTACTTTTTTGGGGGAATGTGATATAACGGGGCATTGGAAAAAATAAGGAAAAAGGAAGCTGGAAAAACGAAAGCTTTTTGTCCACAGATTCCTCAGATTTTCACAGATTAAAAAAATAAAAGGGGCGGGGAAAATAGGGTCAATTCACATTTTCCGCCGGAGGCGAGACCTCGCCAAAAGTTTCAACTTTTGGCAGGCAAGGGCTGTTATTCCTTGAAACTTATACTTATCGGGATAGGCGGAGATGTGGGGAGCAGTCTAGATTTGGAATAAACGGGTTATGAAAAAATTATTATTTTGGATAATTAGTATTGTTATGGGACTTGTTTTTGCTTGTTTTTTAGGCGAAGGGGGCTGCCGGCTATTTTTGAATACGCGCTGCCTCAGCGGTTTTCTCCATTACGATGAGCGAAATCTTCTTTATAAATATGATAAAGAACTGGGATGGTTTCCCATAAGCGGCGAGGAACATTATTATACGGGGAGCAGGAAGATTTTTGTAAAAAACAATTCAGTTGGCTTTCGCGATCGCGACCATGGACCAAAAGGAAAGCCGCGAATCATTTTTCTGGGAGATTCTTTTGTCTGGGGATATGACGTTGAGCAAAAAGAACGTTTCACTGAAAAACTACAGAAATTGTTGCCGGATTATGAGATACTTAATTTTGGGGTCAGCGGTTATGGCTCCGACCAAGAATATCTCATCCTAAAGAAATATTTCTATCGTTATAAACCAGATATAGTATTTTTGATGTTTGAAGATAATGACCGCGATGATAATTCAACCAACGTAAGGTATGACGGTTATTATAAACCATATTTCGTTATTCAGAGCAACAAGCTCGTCTTAAAGGGAATCCCCGTTCCCAAGTCGCAAAATTATTATTATCATGAGCATTCTGGTTTTTTTAAAAGTTATTTATTTAGCGCTGTTCTCAAGGTAATATTTCAGATTGCCAGCCCAACAATTCACGTGCCTGATCCAACCAATAATATTATATGCGAAATGAATAGTTTTTTAAAAGCGAACAATTCTACGCTTATCATAGGTTTTATCGATAAAGATCAGGATATGGAGTCAAACTGTATAAAAAGTAATATACCATATATTGCTTTGCAAACTTCTTATCGATATCCCGGAGACAGGTCCCATTGGACACCCAAGGGGCATGATTTTGCTTGTAACGCCACGTATGATTTTTTATTAAAGAATAGCTACATAAAAAATAGGCGCTAATAACAAGGATAACAGGAGAAGGATAACAGGGGCAGCCCTTGAAATGTGAATTGATTGATCATCTCTGTGAACTCTGTGCGCTCTGTGGTGAAATTTTTGCAAAGTTCCGGGGACACGATATATTAGCTCACAACCCGCCGATTACCACAAAAACCTAGTATTTTAGCTTAATTTAAACCGATCTGAGTATTATTTGACGGGTAAGTTGGAATGGGGAGGTTAAGTTGCGGATTGTCTCTTCACATACATTAATGGGATGAAGTTAGGAATTGTTTAATTTATTTTTGACTTTTTCCAGGATTTCTTTAAATATCTGGCTGATTCGCCCCTTGGATACCTTATATTCGGCCCCAATCTCTTCCATTGTCCTGTTTAGGACGAATCTTTTATGGATCAAGTCGCATTCTTGGGGGGTACAAACACCTAATTTACCTAAATCGTTAATAAATGGGTATATTTCTTTCCGACGGCTGTCTTCGGGATTAAGGCTATCAAGATATTCATCGTCGTTTACCTGCATTTCTAAGTTAATAACCGTGAATTTCTCGGCATATCTATGGGCTTTATTTTTTAGATCTTCCATTCTTCTTCCCACCGCTGAGTTTATGATTTTTTTTAATTCAGGAAAGGGTTTATCCTGGTAATTTTTGCTTTTAAGGATATGCCATACAAGTATATTGGCTTCCTGTCGTAAGTCTTGTTCCTCACAGGCATTATTCCGGAATTGATAACCGTGGTTGTTAAAATATTTTATCACGATAAAATTAGCCTGCTTGCATAATTTATCGAAATGTATCATCATGGGCCTTCTATTCTAGTGTGCTTTCGGGTAAGCGTATAGTGTTATTTTAGATAATTACGCCTTCAGCATTCCTACCTACTCCTTCCTGCCCGCTGTCTTTTAATCCTACCCAAACCCGCCGCTTTTGCTATAATACCTGACTATGAATTTCAAACTTGTTTTCCGTTGTTTATCTTACCGTAATTACCGCCTGTTTTTTTTCGGCCAGGTTATTTCCCTTATCGGCACCTGGATGCAGTCTATTGCCGTAGGGTGGTTGGTGTACCGGCTGACGAATTCAGCGCTGCTTTTGGGCGTGGCCGGTTTCGCCAGCCAAATTCCCACCTTTGTTTTTTCTCCTTTTGCCGGGGTCATTGCCGACCGGCACAATAAACACCGGTTGCTGGTGATTACCCAGAGCCTGGCGATGCTTCAGGCGGTAGTTTTAACGATCTTGGTACTGACCAACCATATCGTCATCTGGCAGATAATCGCGCTTGGCTCTTTACTGGGCATAGTGAATTGTTTCGATATCCCGATACGCCAGTCGTTTATCATCGAGATGATCGAGAAGAAAGAGGATTTGGGCAATGCGATCGCGCTTAATTCGTCGATGTTTAATATCGCTAAGCTCCTGGGGCCGGCATTTGCCGGGATTATTATCGCCATTGCCGGAGAAGGGGTCTGTTTTTTGCTTAACGCCGTGAGCTATATCGCAGTGATTGTTTCCCTGCTGGCGATGAAAATAACCTATGTAGAGAAAAATATTCCCGATAAGCGTATGCTATCGGAAATAAAAGACGGTTTAAAGTACGTGATGGGTTTCGCGCCGATAAAATATATTATTTTTCTCCTGGCAATGACCAGTTTGGTCGGCGTGCCCTACCAGGTGTTGATGCCGGTGTTTGCGCGCGATGTTTTTCACGGCGATTCCCGGACGTTGGGGTTTCTGGTGGCGATGTCGGGGGTGGGGGCGTTAACCGGCGCGATTTATCTTGCCGGCCGGAAAAAAGTTATTGGTTTGGAAAATCTGATTATGCTGAATACCGCTTCTTTCGGCTTGGCGATTATCGCGGTTTCTTTCTGCCGTAATTTATGGCTGGCAATGTTTTTTATCCTGGCCGCGGGGTTCAGCATGATGGTCCAGATGGCTTCATCCAATACGATTTTGCAGACAGTGGTCGACGACGATAAGCGCGGCCGGGTGATGAGTTTTTACACGATGGCGTTTATGGGGACAATGCCGTTCGGCAGCCTGTTTGCCGGAACCTTGGCGACTAAAATCGGCGCGCCGGCAACGCTTTTGATCGGAGGGGTGTGCTGTGTTATCGGCGCTTTGCTGTTCAGCGGGAAGTTGCCGGTCTTGCGGGAAAAGATACGCCTGGTATATTTGAAAAAAGGGATAATACCGGCCATCCCCACAAGTATATAGCAAGCAGTGGAAACATAGCTTATCGCGATAAACCTTTTTTTACGCTGTCGTTTTGGTATAATATAATTATTTATTTTTTGCTGCGCAAAAAATAAATAAAAAGGAGAATAGCTATGACAATAGAAGAAAAAATTTATCAGGATTATGTTGCGGCGATGAAGGCGAAGGATAAGCCGCGGTTTGATTTTTTAAACTATTTGCGCGCCGAGATCAAGAACGCGGCAATCGCCGCGAAAAAAAATAAGCTTGACGATAATGAAACATTGACGGTTATCAGTAAACAGAAAAAACGTCTGGATGACGCTAAGACAAGTATCGGCACGGCCAGCAAGCCGGAATTCATCCAGGAAGTCGATTCGCAAATAAACATTTTAAATGTCTATCTTCCTGAGGGCTTAACCGCCGCGGAATTGTCCGATATCGTCGCCCAGGCGATTAAAGATACCGGCAGCTCTTCTATTAAAGATATGGGCAAGGTGATGAAAGAAGTCCTGGCTAAGGTCGGCGTCCGCGCCGATTCCAAAAAAGTCAGCGAAATAGTGAGAAGCAAGTTGAATGCTGCTTGATAAGCTGATTATCGGTGTTTTTATTTTGCCACAGATTGACACGGATAAACACGGATGAAAATAATTAAATAATTATTTTATCTGTGTTTAATCAGTGCGTATCCGTGGCTAAAAAAATATCCCTATCGTGATAAAAAAACAAAAATCCAATACAAGAAGAAATCCAGTCAGGGTTAAAAAGCCCTTATCGCTGAAAATTTCCCACCCGCCTCAGCCTATCGGCGAGGTAATTTACGGCGTCAGTGAATTTAATGATGAAGACGCCCATTATTTCCGCGAAGGCAATCATTTCCGGCTATACGAAAAATTGGGAGCGCATCTGCGCATGGTGGGACGCAAGGCCGGCGCGCATTTCGCCGTATGGGCTCCGGACGCCGAAAGCGTTTCGGTGGTAGGCGATTTTAACAACTGGAACCCCGGGGCGCATCCTTTGTCCAGCCGCTGGGATTCTACCGGCCTCTGGGAAGGGTTTATTCCCGGAGTACCTGCCGGCGCGATTTATAAATACCACATTGTTTCCCGATTTCACCGGCAGATTTTAGAAAAAGCCGATCCCTACGCTTTTTTCTGCGAGATGCCGCCTAAAACCGCTTCGGTGGTCAGCAGTCTTAATTATGATTGGCACGACGACGAGTGGATCCAGAACCGTTACCGGTTTAATGATTTAAACAGCCCGATGTCGATTTACGAAATGCATCTGCCCAGCTGGCGCAAGGTTCCCGAAGACGGCAACCGCTCGCTTTCTTATCGGGAATTAGGGCCGCGCTTGGCGGATTACGTGCAGGAAATGGGATTTACCCACGTAGAATTCATGCCGGTAATGGAACATCCTTTCTATGCTTCCTGGGGGTATCAGGTAACCGGATATTTCGCGCCTTCCAGCCGTTACGGCAGCCCGCAGGATTTTATGTACCTGGTCGATTACCTGCACGAGCAGGGTATCGGTGTTATTTTAGACTGGGTTCCCAGTCATTTCCCCGGCGATTTGCATGGGCTGATGAATTTTGACGGGACCGATTTATATGAACACAATGACGATAAAAAAGGATTCCATCCCGATTGGAAGAGTTATATTTTTAACTATGGCCGCAATGAAGTGCGTTCGTTTTTGATCTCCAGCGCTCTCTTCTGGCTTGACCGGTATCACGCCGACGGCTTGCGCGTGGACGCGGTAGCATCGATGCTTTACCTGGATTATTCCCGTAAAGAAGGGGAGTGGATCCCTAATGCCCAGGGCGGCCGGGAAAATTTAGACGCGATTCATTTTCTCAAGCGCCTTAATGAAGCGGTTTATAAAAATTATCCGGGGACGCAGATGATCGCCGAGGAATCGACATCGTGGACCAAGGTCTCTAAGCCGATCCATGAAGGCGGCCTCGGCTTCGGTCTTAAGTGGAACATGGGCTGGATGCACGATACCCTGGAGTTTTTCAGCAAAGACCCGGTTTACCGCAAGCATCACCATAATAACCTTACCTTCAGTATGCTTTACGCGTTTACGGAAAACTTCATGCTTTCCCTTTCGCACGATGAAGTCGTCCACGGTAAAGGTTCGCTGCTTTCTAAGATGCCCGGGGAATGCTGGCAGAAATTTGCCAATTTGCGCCAGCTTTTCGGCTATATGTACGGGTTTCCCGGCAAGAAACTTTTGTTTATGGGTGCGGAATTGGCGCAGGGCCGCGAATGGGACCACGATTCCAGCCTTGATTGGCATTTGTTGGGGATAGATTGGCATAAGGGGATACAAACATGGGTAAAAGACCTGAACCATTTTTATCGTAACGAACCGGTGCTGTTCCAAAAAGATTTTACATGGGAAGGCTTTTCCTGGATCGATTTTTCCGATACCGATTCCGGCGTCGTCAGCTTTATCCGGCGCGGCGCCACCACGCCGAATGTGATTTTAGTCGTTTGCAACCTTACGCCGGTAACGCGTTACGCTTACCGCGTCGGTGTTCCCGCTGAAGGCTACTGGAAAGAGGTATTAAACAGCGACGCATTTAAGTATGGCGGCGGCAACCAGGGCAATTGCGGTGGGGTTAACGCCGACTGGATAACCATGCACAACCAGCCTTATTCCCTCAATCTGACACTACCTGCCTTGAGCGTTATTTTCCTGAAACGAGAGTTCTGATTTTCCCGGTTGAAAATTGGCATTTCGCTAATAAATATGTTATATATTAAGCCGAATTTTAAAATCTTTTCTGTTTCCGCCGTTTTTATGATAAAATAAATTTTGAGAGTTATCCATGTACCAGAAGACTACGTTTGATAGGTGTGTCGGTATTTTGATGTGTCTTTTCCATCCGTGAAGCGGATGGAAGGATATTTTTTTGCGAAGCAAAAAAATATGAAACGAAAAAACTGGAAAATAAAAGAAACCCATCCGCAAGCCCGAGCCTTTAGCGAGCGCTATAACATTTCCCTGCCATTGGCGCAGGTTTTGGCCTATCGTTTATCCGGAGGCGACGATGTCGAAGAATTTTTGAATCCCGATGTCGATCATCTTCCTTCGCCGCTGGCGCTTCCCGATATGGCCCGGGCGGTTGAGCGTATCAAGAAAGCGATTACCGCGCGGGAAAAGATATTTGTCGTCGGCGATTATGATGTCGATGGCGTCACCAGTTGCGCGATATTTAATGAATTTATTTTGCGCCATACTTCGCCCTGTTTTTTTTATATCCCCCATCGCGTCAATGACGGTTACGGGTTAAGCGTTGACGCGATCGAAAAAGCCCGTTCTTTCGGCGCCGGCCTTATCGTCGCTTTTGATTGCGGCACAAATTCTTTTAATGAGATAAATTTAGCGGAACAATACGGGATAGAGGCGATTGTGGTCGATCACCATCACCCTAAGGAAGGAGCAAACCGGCCATTCGCGTTTGTTAATCCCAAGAGAGCGGATTCGGATTATCCTTTTAAAGATTTCAGCGCCGGAGCCCTGTCGTTTAAGCTGTTGCAGGCGTTGACCGGCGAGGATTGCTATGATGTTTTGGATTTGGCGGCCTTGTCTATTGTTTGTGATGTTGTTCCCTTGCGCGGCGAAAACAGGGCTCTTTTAATCGAAGGCTTAAAATGTATCCGCCAGAGCGAACGCCTTGCGATTAAAAGCTTGTGCGAGGCCAGCGGCGTCAAACAGAGGAATCTCGATTCGTTTCACCTGGGGTTTATTCTCGGCCCGCGCATTAACGCCGCCGGACGCATCGCGCACGCCAACGACGCTCTGGATTTATTTTTAAGCCGCGACCAAGACGAATCTTTACGGCTGGCCCAAAAACTTAACGAATATAATAAAACGCGTAAAGATATCGAAAGCGTTATCCTACGGGAGGCAGAGTTGATCTTAGAGAAAAATTCCGGCGATGACTACGCGATCATGGTTTCCGGAAACGACTGGCATCCCGGGGTACTGGGCATTGTCGCTTCAAGATTAGCGGAAAAATACTATCGGCCGTCTTTTGTTTTTTCGCTCCAGGAAGATTCAGCCCGCGGTTCGGCGCGTTCGATCCACAGTGTGCACCTGATGGAGGTTTTAGAGAAATGTTCTGCCGGTTTTTGCGAGTACGGCGGCCATAAGAAAGCTGCCGGTATCAATATTCCCCGGGATGAGATAAATTCATTCCACCGGCGCGTTAACGATTATCTTAAAAAAAGTTTGTCGACCCATGATTTAGTCCCCGTCTGCGACATCGATTGCCGCCTTGATTTTAACGAGATTACCCCGGGGTTATGCGAAGAGATGGAGAAGCTCAAGCCTTACGGAGAGGAGAACCGCGCGCCGCTGTTTGTTACCCGCGGCGTTACCAAAAAGAAACCTCCCCAAAAAGCCGGCAGGGGTTTTTCCTTATGGCTTGAGCAAAGCGATAGGACCATGGAAGCTGTTGTTTACGATAAAGACCTTATGGAAATCGTTAAATTCGCCGACTGTTTCGATATCGCCTATACCCTAGAGAAAGACCCCTTCTATAATACTTCCCGCCTTGCCGTAAAGGATTTACGATTGACGTAAAGGCCGGCGTATGCTAAATTAAATATATGGATGTTAATATTAATGATCTTTTGCGGTTTACGGTAGAAAAGAAAGCCAGCGACCTCCATCTTGCCGTCGGCCTGCGGCCAAGCATACGTTTATATGGCGAGATAAAGCCGCTCGAAGATTTTCCCCCTTTAAGCAAGGAAGCCGCTGCGCAGCTTATCTATAGCATGATTACGCAGGAACAGCGTGAAGAGTTCGAAAAAGAATGGGAACTGGATTTTTCCTATAAGATCGAAGGTTTGTGCCGTTTTCGGGCAAATCTTTATCGGCAGCAAGATGGTATCGGCATTGCCATAAGAGTTATACCTTTTAAGATTCCCACACCGGAAGAATTGAATTTGACGCCGGAAGTCATAAGGCTTACCGAACTGAATAACGGTTTGGTTTTAGTGGTTGGTTCTACCGGGAATGGTAAGTCGACTACTCTGGCGGCGTTAATCAACAAAATAAACCAGACCGAACCACGGCATATTATAACCATTGAAGACCCCGTTGAATTTATTTATCCTCACGCGCGGGCAATGGTTACCCAGAGGCAAGTAGGCACCCATACTTCTTCTTTCACCCGCGCGCTTAAATACGCTTTGCGCGAAGATCCCGACGTGATTCTGGTGGGGGAAATGCGCGATCTGGAAACGATCTCCGCCGCTCTGGGGATTGCGGAAACCGGTCATCTTGTTTTTGCTACTTTGCATACGCCGGATGCGTTGCAAACTGTAGACCGGATTATCGACGTTTTTCCGCCCTACCAGCAGCAACAGATAAGAACGATGCTCGCCGGGGTTTTGAAAGGCGTAATTTGCCAGCAGCTTTTGACGCTTAAAGACGGCAATGGGAGAACGGCGGCCAGGGAAGTTTTAATCGTGACGCCGGCCGTTGCTAATCTCATTCGTAAAGGCCACACCCATCAGTTATACTCGATAATACAAACCGGAACAAATATGGGTATGATGACTATGGATTCTGACGTAAGAAGATTGGCGCAGCAAGGAATTATTTCTAAAGAAACCGCCGCTCGCGCTATTTTTCGTCCGGCCACATCGAGCCAGCTGTAATTTTCATATAAAATAGCCTGCGTCGTTCGGCAGGCATTCATTTTTTTGCGGCGAAAAGATAAATATATTTGTATAGACGAGCCAGTGGGGCTTACTGCAAATAGTATTCCTAAATAAATCAGATAGGCTTCCGGGCGTCTATATACCGGTGAAATCTCTTACGATATTTTCCCGAAACGCCTCGGAAGTATCACCGCCTTCCTGAATAAGCATGTCGAGGAAGCGGGATCCCGCCAGGGGCGGGAAATTAGGCTAAGGGTTTTTACTGCGCCTACGGCTTATAAAAACCCAAGCCTCATTGAGGAGATAAAGCTATGTTTAGAGAAAAAATAAAAGTTTTTGACTGTACGGTCCGGGATGGCGGCCTGATCAACGACCACGATTTCAGCTTCGAATTTGTCCGCGCGGTTTACAGCGCGCTTTCCGCCGCCGGCGTGGATTATATGGAAATCGGCTACCGTAATTCCAAAAAACTTTTTTCCGCTTCCGAATACGGGCCGTGGAAATTCTGCGAGGATGATATCATCAATCGCGTTATCGAAGGCATCCCTTCCAAGACAAAAATTTCCGTGATGGCCGATATCGGAAGGGTCGACCCGGCTGACGTTAAGCCTAAAAAAGAGAGCCCGGTGAGCATGATCCGGGTTGCCAGCTATGTTAAAGATATTGATAAAGCGATAAGGTTGGTTAATGAATTTCATGACAAAGGCTATGAGACTACCGTGAATATCATGGCGATCACCAAGGCATTGGATAATGAACTTAACGAAGCCTTAGACCAGTTGGAAAGAGAAAGCAAGGCCGACGTAATTTATGTGGTGGATAGCTTTGGTTTTCTCTATCAGGAAACTACGGAGTTTTTGATTAAAAAAGTAAAGAGTATTTTAAAAACCAAGGAAGTAGGTTTTCACGGACATAATAACCAGCAGCTTGCTTTTGCTAATACAATCGAAGCGATTATTCATAACGCCAATTATCTGGATGCTACGGTTTACGGTATCGGCCGTGCCGCGGGAAACTGTCCCCTGGAACTTTTGCTGGGATTTTTAAAAAATCCCAAATTCGATATCCGGCCGGTACTTGATTTGATCTCTAAGGAGTTTATTCCTTTACGGGATAAGATTGAATGGGGTTATATCATCCCTTACGCGATTGCCGGGATGTTTAACACCCATCCTAAAGAAGCAATCGCTCTTCGCGAGTCCGATAAGAAAGAGGATTACCGCGAGTTTTACGAGAGCTTTATCGACGTAGAAGAAGAATAGGGCCAAGGCTAGGGTGAGGAAGCCGGTATGATAAATACCGGGTTAAGGTCAGGGTTACGAGGCCGGCTTGGGTTTGGGTTAGGGTTAAGGTAAAGGCTTTTAAAAAAAAGATTATTAAACCTTAACCCTTAACCCTTAACCCTTAACCCTTACCCTTACCCTTACCCTAACCTAGTTTTTAATTATGGACATCAAAGAATTTGAAAAGCTTCCTATTTTGGGCATTTTACGTGGGGTTAAGGAAGAAGATATCGAGCCGCTGGTGGAAGCGGTAGCGGCTGTCGGCCTGAGAGCAATTGAGATTACTTTGAATACCCCCCATGCCGCGGCGGTTATCAAAAGGACAATTAAGGCGGCCAGGGGCAGGTTGTCGGTCGGCGCGGGAACAGTCCTCGACGAAAGTTCTTTAAAGGCGGCGATCAATGCCGGGGCTTCATTTATTGTTTCTCCGGTTTTGGTAAAAGAAGTAGCGATTTTTTGCCGAAGGGAAAAAATCGCTTTTTTCCCGGGCGCGCTTACCCCGCAGGAAATATATTGCGCCTGGCAGGCGGGGGCGGCAATGGTAAAGGTTTTTCCCGCCGGCTTTTTTGGCCCAGCTTATTTTAAGGAAATAAAGGCTCCCTTTGAGCATATAAAACTGCTTGCTTGCGGCGGCGTGAACGCCGCCAACATCGCCGAGTTTTTTAAAAACGGCGCCGACGCGGCCGCCTTCGGCGGGAGCGTTTTTAACAAAGATTTATTTGCCGATAAGGAATTTTCGCGTATCGGCGATAATGTTAAAATGCTTATCGCGGGCTATTTTTCGCGGCGCGAAAAATAGTTTTACTTGAAATAACAGCGGTCAGTAGTACAATTGGGATAAGGATACCTGCGGTATCTTTATCCCAACTCCGGAAGACCATGCCTGTGAGATTGTGGAGCTTCAGCAAACAGTCTGTCCGAGGATCATTAAGGAAGCATAGTAATTGAAATTCATAGGATTATACCCCGGGGTAGGTAAGTAATATTTTATCCGCGTAAGCGGGATGTTTATTTTTTTGCGAAGCAAATTCCTCTTCGGGGATAATTCAACTAAGCCCGGAATACCGGGCAAGTTTCATTAAAATAAAGAGAGGTAAAAATGATTACAGAGATCGGTATAACGGCGGGCGAGATATGGCATTTTCTGGATCAAAATGGCCAGGTAACTTTGACAAAATTATGCGGCGGCGTGGAAAAACCCCGGGAACTTATTTTGATGAGTTTAGGCTGGCTTGCCCGGGAAGGCCATGTTCTGGTTGTTTTTGACAGCGGCGATTATAGGATAAGCTTACGCTAACCCTAATCTGAACGAGCCGGAATAGGAAGAGCAAAGCGGCTCGTTCAGATTACTTATCCGCCTACAGGGCCGGCAGATATGAAAACCTACTATTTTTCCGCTCATAAAAAAGAGGCTTGTGTATTTGGGTTGATGAAGAAGGCAGTGGTGTTGCTGGCGGTGATCGGGATTATGCTGGTAGTTTCTGCTCTTGCCCTGGCGGTTTTAACGATTATGACCCAGCAGTCGCGGTTGACGGAAAATAAGATAAGAAGAATCCGTTCTTTCTACGCCGCGCAAGCGGGTCTTGTTAATGCTACCGATAGATTAATAAGAAACGAAGCGGTTGTCAATCCCGTGAATGTAGGCGCGGCCAACGTGCCGGGGTATCCCGTGAGTGTTGCTGTCACCCGGGTTGCCCCGAATGCCGCCGACCCATATCCTTTTAACGAGAGCAGCACGATTACCGCCAATGTCACTTACTAATTTTTTTATTCTTCTTCGCCGAATACCCTGCGGCAAGCCGCAGGGAGAACCTTGGTGTTTCATAAAATTATGATTGAACGTTATAATCCGCCGGAAATCGCTAAAATATGGGACGAGGAAGAAAAATTCCGCCGGTTCCTGGAGATTGAAAAGCTGCTTTGCCGGGCCTTGGAAACATATAAGAAAATACCCCCCGGTATAAGCAAATCGTTTGCCGGCGTTAAAATATCTGTTCCCGCGATTAAAAAAATCGAAGAGCAGACCCAGCATGATATTGTCGCTTTTCTGCAACATATTTCCCCGCAATTAGGGCGGGCGGCTAAATATTTGCACATGGGGATGACTTCTTCCGATCTTCTCGATACGACGCTTGCCTGGCAGCTCCGGGATGCCACAGAAATTATCCTATCACAGCTCGGTATTTTAATAAAAGAGGTTAAGGATAGGGCGATTAAGCACAAGGATATGCTTTGCATCGCCCGCACTCACGGCGTGCACGCCGAGATCTACAGCTTTGGCCTTAAATTCCTTTATTTTTATAACGATTTGATTGAAGAGCAGCGCCTGCTCCGGGATAGTTTAAAGTATGTCGCTTGCGGCAAGATTTCCGGCGCCGTGGGGACATTCGCCTATCATGAACCGAAAGTCGAAGAATATATTTGCCGAAAATTGGGTATAAACCATACTTTAGTTTCAACCCAGGTAGTATCGAGAGAACGTTTTGCCTATTATCTTTCTTTACTGGCTTTACTGGGGGCGACCCTGGAACGTTTCGCCACTGAAGTAAGGCATCTCCATCGCACCGAAGTCGATGAAGTAAAAGAGCCTTTTTATGCCGGACAGAAGGGTTCGAGTGCGATGCCGCACAAACAGAACCCGGTGATTTGCGAAAGAATCTGCGGGTTGAGCCGCCTGCTGCGGGCTAATTCCCAGGTAGCGTTTGAGAATATCAATCTCTGGCACGAACGCGACATCTCGCATTCATCATCGGAAAGGGTGATCCTGCCGGATTCTACCGCAGCAATCGCGTACATGCTTAAAAAAATGATTGAAGTGGTGGAAAACCTCAAAGTCAATCCCCAGAATATGATGCGTAACATCGAACTCAACCGCGGCCTGATTTACTCGCAGAAAATCCTGCTTAAGCTGATGAGCCGGGGGCTTTCGCGCATGGACGCTTACGAGATCGTCCAGGATATTTCTCTGAAAGTGATTAACGGCAATTCTAATTTCCAGAAGGAAGTATCGCGCGACAACCGTATTAAAAAATATTTGATGCCGAAAGAAATCGAAGAAATCTTTGACCCCCATACTTATCTAATCAATGTCGATAAAATTTATAAAAGGACGGGAATTTAAAAGGGGACAGACACCTTTTCCCCTTTTCAAATATCCTCACAGTTATTAAAATAGTTTCCTGCGCAATCGTATTATCCAAGGTCTAAAATATGGTTCACCGCGTAGATATCATCCCCAAAAAAGAAAGCCGGCATACCGGACTGATTAACCAGATAAAAGATTCAGGCATCGGCAAAATCTTTGAGGCTTCTTGCCGTACGGTTTATTTTATCGAATCGAATCTGCCCGAAAACAAAATCGAAGAAATCGTTATCCGGCTTCTCATCGATCCGGTTACTGAAAATTATATTCTTGCCCGAGGTTTTTTTGCGGCGCCCCCTCAAATCAATGAGATTCTGGTCACCCATAATCCCGGGGTGTGCGATCCCGTGGCGCTGTCTTTAGAAAAAGCGATCAAGGATTTAAACGTGCCGGTTGCCACCGCGCGTACCGCCCGCTGGTATAAGTTTGACGGTTTATCCGTCAGGGATATCGAAAAGCTGGCCCCCAGGGTTTTGTATAATCCGCTTATTGAACATGTGCTCGATTATAATAAAGTTAAAAATTTATCTACCTTGAGCGAGTTCGCCGGCAAAGATTATTGCTTTGAGCTACGCAGCGTTGATATTCTTTCGGCTGATGACAATCGTTTAATGGAAATTTCTAAACAGGGCTGTCTTTCGCTCAGCTTAGAAGAGATGAGGATTATTAAGGGTTATTTTACCGCCCGGCAAAATAACCCTACGGATTGCGAATTAGAGACGATTGCCACTCTATGGTCGGAACATTGCTGTCATAAAACTTTCCGGGGGATTATCGAATACGAAGAGCGGGACGAATCCGGCGCCGTGGTTAAAAAAGAGACGATTAACGGCCTGCTGAAATCTACGGTGATGCAGGCGACCAACGAGATTAGCCACAAAGGGTGTGTTTCCGTATTCCACGATAATTCCGGTATCGTCGATTTTGACGCGAAAAATAATATTTGCTTTAAGGTTGAAACGCACAACCATCCCTCCAGCCTGGAGCCTTATGGCGGTGCGTCTACCGGCATCGGCGGCGTGATCAGGGATATTTTAGGCACCGGCTGCGGCGCTAAGCCGTTTGCCAATACCGATGTTTTTTGTTTTGCTCCCTGGGATATCAGCTACGATGACCTTCCTAAGGGGTTGTTGCATCCTAAACGTATTATTAAAGGAGTGATTGGCGGCGTGCGTGATTACGGAAATCGCATGGGCATCCCGACGGTCGCCGGCGCCGTGCTTTTTGACCGGCGCTTTCTGGGCAACCCTCTGGTTTATTGCGGTACGCTGGGCATTCTCCCTAAAAATAAATCGTTCAAGAAAGTCGATATTGACGACGTTGTGGTTTTATGCGGAGCAAAGACCGGCCGCGACGGGATACACGGCGCGACTTTTTCTTCGCGGGAGCTCGACGAGCAGACCGTTGCCTTAAACAGCGCCGTGCAAATCGGTAATGCCATCGAAGAGAAGAAACTCACCGAAGCGCTGTTGTGCAGCCGCGATAAGAATTTATTCAACGCGATTACCGATTGCGGCGCCGGCGGTATTTCCAGCGCCATTACTGAAATCGCCTCCGAGCATGGGGTTGAAGTTGAGCTCGATAAGGTGCCGTTAAAATACCGCGGCCTTTCCTATACGGAGATCTGGATATCCGAATCGCAGGAGCGCATGGTATTTACCACTAAGGAAGAAAATATCACGGCCTTAAAAGAAATCTTTGACGAAGAAGACGTGGAGATGACGGTAGTGGGCAAGGTGACCGGCGATCATAGATTGAGGCTTTTTTACTCCGGCAATAAAGTAGCAGAGCTCGACATGGATTTTATTTTTAATCTGCCCAAGCTGGCTAAAAAAGCGGCCTGGCAGATTAAAAAAGAAGAAGACACAAAAGTTGGCGATAAAAAGTCCTATAATAAAGATTTACTCGCTTTGCTGGCGTCGCCCAACATCAGCCCGAAAGATTGGATTTTACGCCAATACGACCATGAAGTCCAGGCCGGTTCGGTTTTAAAATCGATGGCCGAAACCGGCGGCCGGCTTGGGGTAAGCGACGCCGCAGTGGTAAGGCCTGATTTGAAAAGCCGCAAGGCGGTAGTCATCGGGATGGGGATAAACCCTTTTTATTCTGATATCGACCCTTATTGGACTGCGGCCCTGGCAATCGATGAGGCGCTGCGCAACCTGATAAGCTGCGGCGCGGATTTACGCCGGACCTATATTCTGGATAATTTCTGCTGGGGTTCGCCGCAGGATCCTGAAACTTTAGCCGGCTTGGTGCGCGCTTCTAAGGGCTGCTACGATTTTTCTACTTATTTTAAAATTCCTTTTATTTCCGGGAAAGACAGCCTTTATAATGAGTATTCCGTAGAGGGAAAGGATATCGCCATACCGGGGACATTATTGATCTCGGCGATTTCGGTGATTGACGATTGGCAGGAAGTTTCCGGCAATAACTTTACCCAAAGGGGCAACCTGATTTATTTAGTCGGTAAAACTAAGCCGGAACTCGGCGCGTCGCAATATTTTCGTAACGCCGGAATTACCGGCGGTATCGTGCCTAAAGTAGATAAGGCTGATGCTTACGATATTTTTACCGGATTAAGCCGGGCCGCCAAAAAAGGCCTGGTTGCTTCCTGCCATGATTTATCCGAGGGCGGCATGGCCGTAGCGCTTGCTGAAATGTGCATGGGGTCAGGCCTGGGCGCCAATGTATTTTTAGCCGAAGCTCCTGTGTCCGGAAAGCTTCTGGATTATGAAGTCTTATTCAGCGAATCGCCTACGCGTTTTATCGTTGAAGTGGTAAAGCGAGACAAAAAGGATTTTGAAAAAACGTTAAAAGGCCTGCCTTTTGGTTTAATCGGCTGCGTGGATGATAAACCGGATTTAATGATTTACAACAAAAACAGTAAGCCGGTGGTAAACGAAAGCCTTGCGAAACTGCGTAAGGCCTGGACAGGTACTTTTAAAGAATTCCAGTGAAGTATCTGAATAAAACCTAAAAATTTACCACCAAGGCACCAAGTACACTAAGAAAAAATATAATTTTTGGTTTTCTTAGTGCCTTAGTGATAGAGTTTTAAGGTTTTGAGTCTTTTTTTGGTGCCTCTGTGGTAAGGTTTAGGTTTTAAAATAAAAACAAAAATGTTTTTGCCACCAAGACACAAATTCACGAAAAAATCTATAGTTTTTAATTTTTTTGGTGTCTTGGTGTCTTGGTGGTAGAAGCTTTATGGTTTTGTTTTTATCTCGATTTTATTTTTATGAAACCTAAAGCATTAATATTACGTACGGCGGGGATTAACTGCGATAAGGAAACGACTTTGGCCTTTGAGCTGGCCGGAGCCGAAGCTTCTTTGCGGCATATCAATTATGTTAAAGAAGCAAAGAGCCTATCGCGCTACCAGATTATTTGTTTTCCCGGGGGCTTCAGCTACGGCGATGACCTCGGCGCGGGGAAAATTTTTTCTTTAGAACTGCTTTTGTGGCTCAAGGATGAATTAAAGGCTTTTATCGGCAAGGGTGGACTGGTACTGGGTATTTGTAACGGTTTTCAGGTAATGGTTAAAACCGGAATCTTGCCCGACGCGGATTTCCGGCAGAAAGTCACTCTCAGCTTTAATGACTGCGGCCGGTTTGTTGATAGATGGATATACCTTAAAACGAAGGAAGAAGTCCGCCAATTTGTAAAACAAATTGGCGAGACCTCGCCATCCGCAGGATGGCGGGGACGAAGGACGAGGGACGAAAAGAAAGAAACAAAACCGGAAAAGATATGGACGAAGGGCTTACCGGAAGTGATACGGTTGCCGATTGCTCACGGCGAAGGAAAGTTTCTTGCGCCTCAAAAAATAGTCAAGGAGCTTGAGGCCGCCGGCCGGATCGCTTTCAGGTATTGTGATGATGTTGGTGGAATCGAAGAAAGTGAAACGGTCAACCCTAATGGTTCCCTGCGTAACATTGCCGGTATCACCGACGCGACGGGAAGAATCTTAGGGCTGATGCCTCATCCGGAACGCTGTATGTTCGAGCACCAGATTCCCGATTGGCATAAGAAAAAAACTGTTCCCTGGGGATTACGTATTTTTCAAAACGCCGTCAATTATTTTTTACTTCGTAAAAAATAATCGCTATCCACAATTTGTTTTTTTTATTTTTAACCTATAAACGGATTGGCTTTGCGGTTTCCGCGATTTGACAATTTTAGGTAAAAGGCTGAGGGAATTCAGGAAATCCCGAAGCGAAGCCGGGACGGTTGCGGGTGTTTGAGCCCCGCCGAGCTATCCGAGGCGGGGCGAGTTACGCAACCGCCTAAATTACCGCAGCCTTTTACCGTTAAAAAATTGTCTTATGAGCGGAAAGCACAAAGGCAAGCCGCTTTATAACACCGCCGCCCGCAGGGCACCGCCGGAGGCGCAAAATTGTTTTATAGAAATTCGCTGGAACAGCGAATAAAAGGAATAAAAAACTATGGCGATAAAAGATCACTGCGGGTTATTTGGAGTATACAACAGCAACGAGGCGAGCGCGCTGACTTTTCTGGGGCTTTTTTCCCTCCAGCACCGGGGCGAAGAGTCCTGCGGTATTATTTCTTATGACGGCACGGTTTTCAACTCCCACAAGGGGATGGGGCTGGTCGACGACGTATTCAACGAAGATTCGTTAAAAAAACTTAAAGGCCACCAGGCAATCGGCCATGTCCGTTATTCGACCACCGGTTCCAGCGCTTTTAAAAATATCCAGCCGCTTTTTGTCGAATCGCATCGTTACCCTCTGGCGTTGGCGCATAACGGTAATTTGACTAATACCGAAGAACTGCGCGCGCGCCTGGAGGATAAGGGCGCTATTTTTCATACGACTTGCGATTCAGAGTTGATTATGCATTTAATCGCGCGTTCCAAAGCAGTTTCCCTGGAGAACAAGATTATCGATGGGATGAAACATCTGCGCGGCGCGTTTTCCCTTTTGCTGATGACTAAAGACGCGATTATCGCGGCCAGGGACCCCGGAGGTTTCCGGCCGCTTTGTATCGGTAAAAGCGGCGATACTTATTTCGTCGCTTCGGAATCATGCGCGCTCGATTTAACCGGCGCGCAATTATTGGCCGAGGTCGAGCCGGGAGAAATGGTGGTAATCGATAAAAAAGGCGTTTCCAGCCGCCGGTATGCCGCGCAACAGCGCCGGTTTTCATTTTGCGCTTTCGAACATGTGTATTTTTCCCGGCCGGATTCGGTGATTTTCGGCGAAACGGTACATTTGGTCAGGGAAAAACTGGGCGCGCGGCTGGCGCGCGAATACCCGGTTAAAGCGGATTATGTTGTGGGAGTTCCCGATTCCGGCACCAGCGCCGCCCTGGGCTTTGCCAAGGAATCCGGCATACCTTTAGAACTGGGGATTATCCGCAACCACTACATCGGCCGGACATTCATCCAGCCGTTTCAGGAAAAAAGAGAGCTGGGCGTTAAGCTGAAATTTAATATTTTGAAAGAAGTAATCAAGGGCAAACGGATTGTGATTGTCGATGATTCCATCGTGCGCGGCACGACTTCTCAGTCCAGGGTTAAAAGTTTCCGGGCGCTCGGCGCCAAGGAAGTGCACATGCGCGTTTCTTGCCCGCCGCATAAATTCGGCTGTTTCTACGGGATTGATTTTCCCGACCCGAAAAAATTACTGGCCAACAACTATTCGCTCCAGGAAATGGAGAAGTACCTGGAAGTCGACAGCCTGGGGTATTTGAGTTTGGAGGGAATGTTTAAGTGCTTTAAACATAAGGCCGATTATTATTGCACGGCGTGCTGGTCGGGCAAGTATCCGGTCAAGTGCTCCAACGTGACTAAAGATGTATGTGAACAATAGAACATAGTGAAAATCAACATCTTGCAGTTAAGAAAAAATAACTAAAACCTTTTCCCGTAAAGGCGCCCGCCTAGCCGAGCCTGCCTCGACTTGTTCGGCAAGGCGGGCTAGGCGAGGCTGGCAAAGTTCGCAAGGCAATTCAATGCATACATGTAGGCCATGTAGCTAATGTAGATAATTTTCCAAAGATATTTTCTACAGAAGGTTATTTTTTTACGGAGTAAAAAAATATGAAAAAACTGACTTATAAAAAATCCGGCGTGGATATCAAGAAGGCCGATGAATTCGTCGCGGGGATAAAGAATTTCGTTTCGACTAATATGCCGACCAGCGCCCGGGCGTTTGGTTCGCCGTTTGCCTTATCGCCGTATTTATCGGGGTGTAAGGACCCGGTTTTAGTTTCTTCGACCGATGGGGTGGGGACCAAACTAAGAATTGCCATCGATTGCGATATTCATAATACCGTAGGCATTGATCTGGTGGGGATGAACGTTAACGATGTTATCTGCCTCGGCGCTAGGCCGTTATTTTTTTTAGACTATATCGCCTGCGGCAAGGTTAAGCCGAAAGTTTTAAAAGATATTGTTTCCGGTATCCATCAGGGGATGCAGGAATCCGATTGCCATTTAGTAGGAGGGGAAACCGCGGAAATGCCGGGGATGTATAAACCGGATGAATATGATTTGGCCGGTTTTTGCGTGGGTGTCGTTGACCGAACAAAGATGGTTGACGGCCGCGATATTAAAGCCGGCGATATTGTGATCGGCCTTAGCTCGAGCGGTTTACATTCCAACGGTTTCTCCCTGGCGCGCAAGGCCTTAGGTGAAAAAAATATAAAAAAATACGCTAAAGATTTATTGGCTCCGACCCGTATTTACGTAAAACCGGTGTTGTCTTTACTCTCGGTTTTTTCTTCTTCGCGCGCCGCGCCGGTTAAAGGTATCGCCCATATCACCGGCGGCGCGTTTTACAGCAAGGCTACTAAAATCATCCCCGACGGTTGCGGGATGGTGCTGCGTAAGAAAAGTTGGCCGGTTCCGAGGATCTTTAAGATAATCCAGGAAAATGGCGGCATCCCCGAACGCGAGATGTGCACGGTTTTCAACATGGGGATAGGGATGATTCTGGTATTGGATAAGCACCATGCGGCCAGGGTTTTATATTTTCTGGGCAAAAATAAGAATTTTCATTCGTATATTATCGGAGAGATAGTTAAAGCGAGAGAAAAGATGGTCATGGTGTAGGGGGAGGAGTGATTGCGTTTATTGATTTCTGATATGCGAAAACAAATAGATATTGGTAAAAAATTAATATTAAAATATCTTTTAATTATTTTATCGTTAGCCTTATTGCCGATGGCGCGAGCGGAAACGGTTAATTTAAAAAACGGCAATTCGTTTGACGGCCGGATTGTAAAAGAAGATGACGAAGCGGTGTGGCTGGAGTTTGCCGTCGGCGTCGGCAAGGGCGAAACGAAGATATTAAAATCAGAGATCGCTACCATCGAAGCCGACGAGCCGGGGATTTTAAAAATCAATGCGCCTGCCGCCGGCGCATCGGGCGAGAGTTATTCCGGCGAGTCCGTCGCCGGCGAGAAAAAAATAAAAGACTCATATCTTGTGCGCAACAGTCGCTATGGTTTTTCTATCGAGATAGCCCCGGAGTTTAATTTAGAAGTTCCCCCGGCTTTTGAGACGGATTATACCGTAAGCTACCGGCCGCCGCCCGCGAAAAAAAATCATATTGTTTATTTGGATGTCCAGGCTTATGCTAAGAAAAAAAAGGATGAGTTTGTTGATATTTTTAAGCAGCCAAAAGCCGACCCCTTCGGCTACAATCTCAGTTTTGTAAGAAAAGACAAGGAAACGATTGCCGGTTTCGACAGCTATCTTTGCGTCTACGACATCTCGTCGTCCGGCAGTATTATTCACCGCTATTTGTTCTTTCCTACGGCCGGCAGTTTTGGCGTTAACCTTACATTCACTTATCCTAAGAGCGAAGACCGGCAGTTACGTTTAAAAATACTGGATATGGCGGCAACGGCTTCTCTGGCGAATGCGCCGGTAAGATTAGTGCCGTCTAAGAAAAATCTTGCGCCTGAAGCGGGATTTAAAATTGATAAAAACAATATATCTATTTCGGTTATTTTACTTGTCGTGGCGGGGTTGATTTATTTTATGGTAAGCCGCAAGAAAAAACCGGCGGATAAGCAAAACTAACTCCAGCAAGAGCCGGAGCGATAATTAATATAATATAAATGGCGGCTCTTGCTGGAGTTAGATAAATGAAAACCTACGGTTTTCAAACTTCCCCTTATGATGCCCCGATTTTTAAAAATCCTTATATTTCTCGTTGCCGCCGCCGTTATCTTCGACGTTGCCGATCGTTTCTTCTATCGGGGACAGCTTTTAGCCAAATTTTCCCTGGGGATTAAAGACATGGCGCCGGCGCACCATACTTTGAAAGATAAACCGGGATACGGTATTATTGCCGAGACGAATTCAGCCGCCGCCTTTAAGCGGCCGGGCGACAACGATAATCTAAGCGCGGAAGACCTGGCGATAAAAAAACAACTGATAGGAGAAATCGCGCCCTTAGATGAAACCGTTTTTCATCTAAGGGATGGGTCTAAAGTTACCGGCATCGCGCAAACTGCTGTCGCGGACTATATTAACGTAAGGCAGGTATTCGGCAATTCCGGGAACATTGTGCGCAGGCTCGCCCGGAAAGATATTCTATGGGCCGAGGCTGCTGGTAGCGAAAATGCCGAGATTACGCTTGTCGAGATAAAGGTCAGGAAAGAATTCAAGAATTTTAAGTTTTACCGCAAGGGAATCTACAGTTTTTTTACCGACCAGGATTATTTTAAGATCGCCAAAACTATCGGGTTGCTCGGTAATCTTTATAGCGAATTCAACGCGATTTTTAACCCACTCATCGACCAGAGGCTTTCCCGGCATGCCTGCGTTATTGTTTTCGGTAAGCCCGACGAATACCGCTCTTACGCGGCAAGGGTTGCGCCTTATCTCGCCGGTTCCTCGGGATTTTATAATCCCCGATCTAACCTGTTTGCGATGTATAACTTTTTTGAGGAAGCATATTACAAACAGGCCGGTGATTATGTAATGCGGGAAAATGAACGAATCAGGAAGATGAAAGAGGATAACAAAAAATATGCCGATATTGACTATGAAACCTACCAGCATAACCTGCGCCAGATCGAAAGCTACGAGGCGTCGTTGTCGGGGTATATGAACAATATTACTTTTTCCGCCAAGGGAAGCAATATCGAAGTTTTACGCCACGAATCGGCGCATCAACTATCCTTTGAGCTGGGAGTGTTGGCGGGTAATAATTTTGATACCTGGCTTATCGAAGGCTTGGCAACGTTTTGCCAGACATCGTCCATCGGCGTTCTCTCCCGCGAAAATTTAAGTATTTTTAAAACGGCAATAACCGCTAATAAATATATCGCTTTGAAGGATTTATTTTCCTATACCGATAACGCTAAATTTTATAATTTAGGCCGGGATGAAGAAAATCTCGCCTATAAGGAAAGTTGGGCGTTATTCTATTATTTGATGCAGCCGCAATTCCGGCCGCAGTTTTTTAAATACATGGTCGCTTTGAATAACGAAAACCGGCGAATCTTAAGTGTTGATGAACGCATCGGGGTTTTGGAAGATAAGCTCGGCGTCAGCCTTGGCGAGTTGGAAAAAAAATTAACCGGCTTCGTGAGTAATCTTCATTGAAAAATATCAGGCTTGAACATTATATTTAGCGTAAAGCCGAAATAATTATTTTCCGCTGACATTCTATTTGTTTTGGAGTATAATAATAAACACAACACAACAGGTATAAAGGGCAATTAACCGAAAGGAATAGAAATACGGATGCCGGTTTCACCGCGCTAGGGGGTAAACATGAAAATATTAGTTATTGGTTCAGGCGGAAGGGAACATTGTTTATGCTGGAAAATCGCCCAGTCGAAGCTGGTGGAAAAAATTTATTGCGCGCCGGGCAACGGCGGGACATCTTTAGCCGCCGAAAATATCGCCATTGACTCTGATGATATTACTGGGCTTTTGAAATTCGCAAAAGATAGAGCAATCGACCTTACGATAGTCGGCCCGGAAGCGCCACTGGCTGATGGTATTGTCGATGTGTTTATTGCTCATGGCCTGAAAATATTCGGCCCCGATAAAGAGTCGGCAAAGCTTGAAAGCAGCAAGGTTTTTGCCAAGGAAACAATGCGGAAATATAAAATTCCTACGGCAGATTTTGCTGTTTTTAACGAACCGCAGGCGGCGAAAAAATATATTAAAGAAAAAGGCGTGCCCATTGTCATTAAAGCCGACGGTTTAGCCGCGGGCAAGGGCGTAGTCGTGGCTAAAACTATTCAAGAAGCGTCCGATGCCATAGATTTGATAATGGTAAAAAAGGAATTTGGTCCAAGCGGAGACAGGGTTGTTATCGAAGAATACCTGGATGGACAGGAAGCTTCGATCCTGGCGATTACCGACGGCAAGAATATCGTATTGTTGGAAAGCTCTCAGGATCATAAGTGTATTTTTGATGGGGATAAAGGCCCGAATACCGGCGGGATGGGCGCTTATTCGCCGGCGCCGCTGATTAACCAGGAATTGTCCGCTAAAATAAGCGAAAAAATTTTTAAGCCGCTCATCCAGGGTTTAGCCGCGGAGGGAAAACCCTATCGGGGGGTCTTGTACGCAGGGATTATGGTTAAAAATAATGAACCTTATGTTTTGGAGTTCAATGTCCGCTTTGGCGATCCCGAGGCCCAGTCAATTTTACCTAAGCTGAAAAGCGATTTAATCGAGGTTATGCTTAGGGCGGTTGATGGTAAGCTGGAAGGCGTAAAGCTTGAATGGGATAATCGGTTTTGTCTTAGCGTTGTTCTGGCTTCCGCCGGTTACCCCGGTGATTATGAGACGGGTAAGGTCATCGGCGGCCTTGGTGTTGTTGGTCAGATGAAAGATATCTTTATTTTTCATGCCGGCACAAAAATGGACCAGAGAAGAAAATCCGATAAGGTAAATTCAGAAGAGGAAAGAAAGGTATTCATAACCAACGGCGGAAGAGTTTTAAATGTTTGCGCGTTAGGCGATACTATCGGCGACGCGCGGGATAAAGTTTACGGCGCGATTAAAAATATCTTTTTTCACGGATTGCATTATCGCAACGATATCGGAAATAAGGCGTTGAAATCTTAACGGCAGTAAGGTAGAATAGTTGAGCCCGTTAGGCGGTTGCGCTGTTGTAGCGGCGAAGCAAGCTTGCGGGCTCAATTTTTATTAATGAGACTTCGCCGAGTTGAAGGATTCTTTTTATCTGCGATATTCGGGAGGCGAATGATGAAAATACCGAAAAAAGAAATAGCGGTTGTGGCAGGCAGTAAAAGCGACTTGGAAACTTTGAAAGAAGGCTTTGATTTGTTGAATGAGTTAAATATCGGATATGACTTGCAGGTTATTTCGGCGCATCGCCATCCGGAAAAACTGCGGGAATATTGCTTGAATGTGGAGAAACAAGGGGTTGGTGTGATAATTGCCTGCGCCGGCATGGCCGCGGCGCTTCCCGGGTTCATCGCTTCTTATGTAAATATACCGGTTATCGGCGTGGCGTTAAAAGGCGGTATGCTCGATGGCCTGGATGCCGTTTTTTCCATGGTCAGTATCCCCAAAGGGTTGGGCATAGCTTGCGCCGGTATCGGCAAACCGGCATTTTTGAATTCTATTATTCTCGCCGTAGAGATTCTTGCTTTGAAAGATAAGAAGTATTGCCCGGTATTGAGAGTGTTGAAGCTTAAATTTAAATAAAGAATTGCTTATGATTGCCTGCTTTGTGGCAAGGTACCCGCGTTTCAATATACCGTTCTTCATCCGCGAAGCGTAAGCGGAGTCCCGAAAGCTTCGCGAAAATGTCTGAAAAGGTATTTTCGCGATATTCAGGCGCGTCGGGACGAAGCGGATGGCGGTTATTTTTTGCGCAGCAAAAAATAATATGGAAAAAATATTTATTGATCCTCAGAAAATTGATTTTGCGCTTATCGGTAAAGCGGTGGATGCTATCTTAAACGGGATGATTGTTGTTTTGCCTACGGAAACAGTTTATGGTTTGGCGGCTTATGCCGAGAACAAAGATGCCGTGCAGAGACTTGCCCGGATAAAAAACCGGCCGCCCGATAAACCTTTTGCCATTGTTTCCGATAGCTGGGAAAAGGCAAGGGATTACTATTTTACCGTAATGCCCCCCTTTGCTTATCGGCTGATGGAAAAATTTTGGCCGGGGCCGCTGACGATGATTTATTATTCGGATAAAGACGAAAAATTAGGCATACGTATTCCGGCGCACATTGTTACCAATAAAATCTTAAAAGGGGTAAACGCGCCGGTCTATTTGCCTTCGGCAAATTTAAGCGGTAAGCCGGAGGCGGCATCCGCTCAGGAAGTCGAATCCGGCTTAGGAAACCTTGTGGATTTAATTGTCGACAGCGGGCCGTCCCTTTATCGGCAAGCATCTACGGTTGTAGATTTAACGTGTAATCCTTTCAAGATTTTGCGGGAAGGGACGATATCGGAAAGAGAAATCGTCGATGTTTTTATAAAAAAACGGGTTATTTTTATCTGTACGGGCAATACTTGTCGCTCTCCCATGGCCCAATTTATTCTGGAGAAGCAGATTGACGAATCGAAGCCATATTTAAGAGATCGGTATGAAATAATCTCCGCCGGCGTTTATGCTTATGAAGGCTCCGCGGCTTCCAGTTCCATCGTCAGTCTTTTAAAAGAAAAAGAAAGCATGGATATCAGGGGTTTTCGCGCGACAAAACTTAACCGGCAGTTGATTCTTTCTTCGGATTTGATTTTTACCATGGAAGACGCGCATACCGATTACGTTTTAAAGCTTGAACCGACGGCAGAAGGCAGGGTTTTCCCGTTGAGAAAATTTTTATCCGATGGAAGAGTGATCGGCGTTCCCGATCCTATCGGCAAGAGCCAGGAACATTATGAAGAAGCATTTGATATTATAAAAGAAGCAATCGTGGAATTGAAGGAATGGCTGTGAAGAACGCTAATTATCGCTGATATTTATCTGTGATCATCTGCATCGTCTCATCAGTGATTATCTGTGTATATAAAACAATGAAAATAGCTATCGCCGGCGATCATCGCGGGTTTAAACTTAAAAATATCCTTACGGATTTTTTAAAGGATAAGGGGTATGAGGTTATTGATTTCGGCACTCATTCGGACGACCCCTGCGATTATCCTGATTATATTTATCCGGCATGCCTGGCGGTACGCGAGAAAAAAGTGGATAGAGCGATTGTCATCTGCTATACTGGTATTGGAAGTTGCATCGCCGCCAATAAAGTCCGGGGGGCGCGCGCCGCTCTCGTTTTCAATTTAAAAACCGCCAAGCTTACCCGGCAGCATAATGACAGCAACGTTTTGGTTTTACCGGCCGGCTTTCTAAAGGGTGATTATCTCAAAAAAGTTATTTTGGCCTGGCTGAAGACGGGATTTGAAGGTGGGAGGCACCAGCGTAGATTAAAAAAGATAGCGGAAATAGAGGAGAGGGAGAGCATCCGAATGGGTTAGGGCCAGGGTTAGGCTCTCCTTCGCTCTTCGAGCTTTGGAGAAGTCTCGCCGAAGCCAGCCATCAAATATGGATAGGTTTTGCCTATCAGGCTAACTTTAGCGAAGGCGGAAAGCCGGTTTGGGTAAAGGCAATGGCCAGGGTGCCGGTAAGAATTGAAATGTCTTTTTTAATTTAACAAGAGGTAAAACATGTCTGATATTTTAAGAAACGCCGATCCGGAAATATTCGCGAGTATCCAGAGAGAACTTACGCGCCAGCGCGAGCATATTGAATTGATTGCCAGCGAAAATTTTACTTCTCCGGCGGTCCTCGAAGCGCAGGGTTCAGTCCTTACCAACAAATATGCCGAAGGATATCCCCGGGCTCGTTGGTATGGCGGTTGCCGTTTTGTCGATGAGGTTGAAGACCTGGCCCGCGACCGGGTAAAAGCTCTTTTTGGCGCCGAACATGCCAATGTCCAGCCCCATTCGGGAACACAGGCGAATATGGCGGTGATGCTGGCGGTTTTAGAGCCGAAAGATACAATCCTGGCCATGGATTTAGCGTGCGGCGGACATCTTTCGCACGGCCATAAGCTGAATTTTAGCGGCAAATTTTATAATATTGTCGCTTACGGCGTGAATCGAGATACCGAACGCCTCGATTACGGTGAAATCGAGTCTTTAGCTTTACAGCATAAACCTAAGATGATCATCGCTGGGGCAAGTGCTTATCCGCGGGTCATCGATTTTAAGAAATTTCGTCAGATTGCCGATAAGGTCGGCGCGTACTTATTGGTAGATATGGCCCATTTTGCCGGTTTAGTTGCCGCCAAAATTCATCCTAATCCTTGCGAATATGCCGAGTTTGTTACGTCCACTACGCATAAGACTTTAAGGGGTCCCCGCGCCGGGTTTATCCTTTGCCGTAAAGAATTCGCTAAAAAAATCGATACGGCGGTTTTCCCCGGCATACAGGGCGGGCCATTGATGCATATTATCGCGGCAAAAGCTGTGGCCTTCGGCCAGGCGTTAAGGCCGGAATTTGTCCAATATCAAAAACAGGTCGTGGTTAATGCCGCTTATTTTGCCAAATGTCTTGAAGGAAAAGGGTATCGGATTGTCGGCGGCGGTACCGATACCCATTTATTCCTGGTGGATTTAAGGCCAAAAAACATTACCGGCAAGGAAGCGACGGTTATCCTGGATGAAGTAAATATAACGGTTAATAAGAATCTGATTCCTTATGACCCCCAGCCGCCGGCAACGGCCAGTGGCATAAGAATCGGCACTCCCGCGATGACTACCCGCGGGATGAAAGAGGAACAAATCGCTCAAATCGCCGGCTTTATTGATGCGGCGTTATCCAACAAAGATAATATTGACGAATTGGGAAAAATTAAAAAGAGCGTGATTGAATTAACCAATAAATTTCCCTTATACGAAAATTTAGAATAGTTACCGTAAAATAAGGATTTTCGCATGGCAAAAAATACCAGCCGGCCTAAGTGGGACGAATATTTCATGAAGGTGGCGTATCTGGTGAGCGAGCGTTCCAGCTGCTTGCGCCGGCAAGTCGGCGCAGTATTGGTTAATGACCGGCATGTCCTTGCTACCGGGTATAATGGCGCGCCGGCGGGAATTACGCATTGCGATATCGTCGGTTGTCTTCGCCAGAAACTTAATGTGCCCAGCGGCGAGCGCCATGAGATTTGCCGCGGGCTGCATGCCGAACAAAATGTATTTTTGCAGGCGGCGCGGCACGGAATATCGGCAAAAGACAGTATTTTGTATATTACTCATACGCCTTGCAGCATCTGCGCAAAGATGATTGTAAATGTCGGTATAAAAGAAGTCATTGTTGCCGGCGATTATCCCGATAAAATGGCGGCGTCTTTTTTGAAAGAAGCGAAGGTAAAATTGCGGAAGATAAAAATCAAATGAGATTTGGATTTTTGCCGGCTCGATGAGTGCAGCAAAAATACGTAGTCGAATTTGACCCCGCCCTTTTGGCGAGATGTTTAGATGAAAAAACGGTTTATTGTAATTATAGAGCGGTTATTATAAAGAAAAGTTTGATTTATCGATGACGCCAAAAGGGCGGGGTTTAATTCGCAGACGTCCCGCCGGAGCGGTACTATACTTTACAAATTTTGGTAAAAATTTGTAAAGTATCTGCTCATTAAAGGGAGGGATTAAATGAAATGCCCTTTTTGCAACCATAATGAAGATAAGGTAATCGATTCAAGGGAAACCGCGGAAAGCACAGCGGTGCGTCGGCGCCGTGAATGTATCAACTGCGGTAAACGTTTTACCACTTACGAGTATATAGAAAAAACTCCCTTGATGGTAATAAAAAAAGATGGCCGGCGCGAGCCGTTCAACCGCCAGAAAATTTTAAACGGCCTGCTAAAGGCTTGCGAAAAGCGCCCGGTAAGTATGGAAAAAATGGAAAGCATGGTCAGTGAGGTCGAGCTGGATGTCCAAAAGAAATTCGAACAGGAAATAGAATCGCGTCAGTTAGGGGAAATAGTCGTCGAGAAACTAGCCAAGCTGGATGACGTCGCCTATGTCCGTTTTGCTTCGGTTTACCGCCAATTCAAAGATATTAACCAGTTCATGCGTGAAATGCGCGAAATCCTCAGCAAGAAAATAAAATAAACATTATTTTTTGCGAAGCAAAAAATAATTATCATCCGCTTCGCGGATAGGAGAAGAAAGGTAAACGGCATTTTTTCCTGCCGATAGGCAGGGCAGGACCGGAAAAATGCGTTTGCCGCATTTTTCCGGTTATGGTTGAATTCGAATTATCCCGCATTGTTATCGACGAAGCGAAAAGCGAACAGGTCATCGTTTTAAAAGAAAGCGGCGGCGACCGCATTTTTCCCGTTATTATTGGGATCAACGAAGCGGTAGCGATACGGACGCAAATCGGTGGTTTTGTGTCTTCGCGCCCCCTGACGCATGATTTAGCGTGCGCGATTATTAAATCTCTGGGGGCGGGATTGGAAAAAATCGTTATCGATAAACTTCTGGAAGGAACGTTTCACGCTAAACTTTATCTTAAAGATAATACCGGAAAATTAAAAATCGTCGATGCTCGCCCTTCCGACGGCGTCGCTTTGGCGGTAAGAACTAAAGCACCGATTTTTGTCGACGACAAAGTGCTGGATAAATTAGCGGAGGAAAACAATCCGCCTGTGATTTAAATGAATCTGACCAAAGCTCTCAAAATCATCCCCCGCCTTTCTTTAATTTCTAAAATAAGCCGTAAAAAAAATATTGATGTCTGGCTGGTCGGCGGCTTCTTGCGCGATGTATGCCTAAATAGAAATAAAGAATTTTTTGATTTCGATTTTTGCGTCGATGATGGAATTCTGCCTTTTGTAAAAGAATTTGCTCAAAAAACACGTTCCCGGTTTATAACCTTGGACAAAGCGCATGGCAGCTATCGAGTAATAATAAAGACGAAAGGCAAAATTTTATCTTATGATTTTACTTTAATGCGCGGCGATGATTTTTCGCAGGATTTAATCCGGCGCGATTTTACCATCAATACTTTGGCGGTAAATATTTCCAGTGTCAAACCAGTGTTGATTGATGAATTTAATGCCTGCCGCGATTTAGCGGGAAAGACTATAAGGGTTGTCGCCGATAATAGTTTTAGCGACGATCCCTTGCGAATTTTGCGCGGTTTTTCGATAATGGTAAATTATGGTTTCCGTATCGAAAAACGGACTTTAGGATTAATGGCCCGCGCCAGGCAATTAATCGAAAATGTTTCCGGAGAGAGAATCGGCGAGGAATTATTTAAAATATTTGCCGCTCCCTGTTCGCTTTCGGCAATAAAAATAATGGAGAAGCTTTCTATTCTGGATGAAGTCATCCCTCATATTGCCGAAGCCAGGGGGGTTACCCAGGAAGGGGGGTATCACCATCTTGATGTCCTGGCCCATTCGCTGGAAGCGTTACGCCAGTTTGAATTACTTTACCGCCGGCGATTCAACCGCTGCGGCGATTTTCTAAATTATCTGGCCGAAGAACCGGCGCAAAATCGCAAGCTTTCCCAGATTATAAAATTAGCCTGTCTTTTGCATGATATCGGTAAGCCCGCCGCTAAGGCGAACAAAGACGGTAAGACGATTTTTTACGGCCACGAAAAAATCGGCCGGGAAATGGCCGAAGAAGTTGCCGAACGCCTGAGGCTTTCTTCCCGGGAAAGGGAAATTTTAAAAAAACTTATCTTCTGGCATATGCGGCCGGGATTTTTAGCGGACCAGAAAAAACCGACGCTCCGGGCGGTATACCGTTTTTTTCGCGACACGGGAGAAGACGGCGTAGCGGTAATTTTGCTCTCTCTTTCCGATTGGCGCGCTACGCGTGGCCCAAAGACCGACAGTAAAAAAAGGAAAAGGCATGAACGGATTATGCTTGATCTGGCGCAAGGCTATTTCGATGCCAAAAAAACAAAACCCGTTATTAAAATTATCGACGGATATGATATAATGAAAAAATTTGGTTTAAAGCCGTCGAGGTTGGTTGGTATAATTCTTACTAAAATTAAGGAAGAGCAGGCTTTGGGTAAGGTTACTACCAAACAGGATGCTTACCGGATAGCGGAGAGCTTAGTGAGGAGACAAGGGAAGAGGGACGAAAGAATAGTGTCAGAGTGTCAAAGTGTCAGAGAAAAACCGAAGGACGTGGGACGTCTGCGGCAGCAGCCGCTGGGACGAAAAGATAGAAGAGCGAGGGCATAACCCGTCTGCTATGAAACATACGAAATTGTCGAATCAAAAATATTTTTTGGCCACGGATTTACAGTGCGTAGCGAAGCGAAGCCTCCCCGAAGGGGACGGATAGTCACGGATAAAAATTGATATAGAAAAATAACGGCAAGCAAAAAACAAAAAAATTAATATAATTTTAGGTTGAAATGCGCGAAAAATATATAGATATAATCCAGAGATACCTAAATAATAAGTCCATAGTGGCTAAAAAAGAGTAAGGGGTTTGGTGTGCGTTATGATTATTCGTGGGATAAAAATATCGGTTGTTGAATCGGCCAAAGGTAAGAAGATTTTTGACGGCGGCACGAATTTAGACGAAAATTCATTAAGATTGTGGACGCGCGGTATTCTCTTGGCCGGGCAGAAACAACGAAAACGGCGGATTCTAGTTCCCGCGCCCCACAGCAAGGATTTTCCTGTTGCCTGGAGCAGCCGGATTATGGCGCAGGAAGCCTGGCGCTATTCGCGGGAAACAAAAAACCCTGCGATAAAAGAAATTATTTTTACTTTAAATAATGAAAAGGACGTCTCTTTTTTTAAAAAAATTTTAACCGGTTATCTCGGCCATCTGGTTAACGTACTTTGCCAGGGGCCGTTTGTCACTGTCGATGGAATCATCGAATACAATAACGGCGTGGTTTTGATCGAGCGTTCCAATCCTCCTTTCGGCTGGGCGATGCCGGGAGGTTTTCTTGATTATGGCGAAAGCGCCGAGGAAGGCGTCAGGCGCGAAGTGAAGGAAGAAACCGGTTTAGACTTTACCGGCTATAAACTTTTTAAAGTCTGTTCCCGGCCCGAACGGGACCCGCGATTTCATACGGTTACTATTGTTTTTTACGGCAAAGGCAAAGGAATTTTAAAAGCCGCTTCCGACGCTAAAGGGGCGGGTATTTTTACGCCCGATAATTTACCGCCGGAGATGGCGTTCGACCATAAAAGCGTCATTGAAGAGTATTTCAAGCGATTATTTATTTGTGATTCTGAAAGAGACACCGGATAATTAAAGGGCATAAAATTTCTTTTTGGGTAAGGCTAAGGTTACTTATTAGGCTAAGGCTAAGGTAAGGAGGCCGGTTTGGGCAAAGGCAAGGGTTAAGGCTGGTACAAATTTACAGCCCTAACCATAGCCATAACCCATACTGGCATCGTTACCATTGCCCTAACCGTTTTTTAATTTAAGCATGCTCCCCACAGAATTGCGCTATCTTAAAGGTATCGGCCCCAAGAAAGCCGAAGTGTTCGCCAGGCTCGGCGTGCGTAATATAAAAGATCTCTTCTATTATTTCCCTTTTCGTTACGAAGACCGGCGAAACCTTAAAAAGATCAAAGAGCTTAAAGAAAAAGAAACCGCGCTTCTCAAAGCCAGAGTCGCCGCGCGCCGGTTTAAGCAAATACCGTATTTTATGCGTGCCAAAACGCATGTACGGGATATTTTTGAAGTTGTTCTGGCCGATGATACCGGTAAAATTAATTGCGTTTGGTTTAATCAGGGTTGGTTGGCCGATAAAATAAAAGTAAACGATGAAATTATTATTTACGGAAAGCCGGCCGTTAAGGGAAGCGCCCTGCAATTTGTTTCGCCGGAATTCGAGTTGGCGACCCGGGATGGCGACGATTCTTTAAATTTAAACCGGATTGTTCCGGTCTATCGCCTTTGCCCGTCGTTTACCCAGAAATTCTTGCGTAAAACAATTTTTTCTTCTCTTGCCGAATTCAAGGTTCAATTAAAAGACCCCCTGCCGTTCGATATAAGAAAAGAAAAGGGTATTCCTAATATCGCCAAAGGGTTAGAGGAGATTCATTTCCCGGTTTCCTGGGATGAGGCGCAAACCGCGCGGGAAAGATTTATTTTTGAAGAGTTATTTTTTTCTCAGGTTTTAGTGTATTTACGCAAAGCCCGCCGGAGCCGGCAGCTGGGGCCGGTTTTTAAGATAAGCGATGAATTGGTAAAACGAATTAAAAGCAAGCTGGCGTTTGTTTTAACTGCGTCACAGGAAAATGTTTTGTCCGATATTTTCGCGGATTTAGCCAAGGGCTATCCGATGCATCGTCTGCTGCAGGGCGATGTCGGCTGCGGCAAGACCGTGGTCGCGGCGTTCGCGATTGGGATTTGCGCCGATAATAAGAGGCAGGCGGCATTAATGGCGCCGACAGAGGTCCTCGCTTATCAGCATCATCGGACCCTGGAAAAATTATTCTCCGGTTTCGGGTTTAAAATCGATATTTTGCTTTCGGGGTTGTCTAAAAAACAATCCGAGGCAGCCAGGGAAAAGTTAAAAAACGGCGAAACCGATATAATCATCGGCACGCACGCTTTAATTCAGGAGGAGGTCGAATTTAAGGATTTAGGATTAGCGGTTATCGATGAGCAGCATAAATTTGGCGTGGCGCAAAGAGCGCTTTTGCCGAAAAAGGGGAAAATAAGCCCTCATTGCCTGGTAATGAGCGCAACGCCGATCCCGCGTTCTCTGGCGCTTTCGATTTACGGCGACCTTGATTTGAGCGTTATAAAAGAATTACCGAAAAATCGGATACCGCCTAAGACCATTTCGGTAAAAGAGGGCAAACGTAAGGAAATTTATAAATTTTTACGTGAACGATTGGTTGAGGGTAGGCAGGTTTATATTATTTATCCGTTGATTGAAGAGAGCGAGGACGATGATTATAAATCGGTCGAATTAATGTATAAGAAGATTTCCCGGGAATTCAACGGATTCAAAGCGGCAAAATTCTATGGGGCGATGAAGCATGAAGAAAAGATAGAAATTATCGAAAAATTCCGGAATAAAACAATAGATATTTTAGTTTGTACCACGGTAGTCGAGGTGGGGGTGAATATCGAAAACGCTACCGTAATGCTTGTGGAGAATCCGGAGAAGTTCGGCCTGGCGCAGCTTCACCAATTACGGGGTAGGGTCCAGCGTTCGGAGCTTCAGCCTTATTTTGTTCTCATTAGTTCCGATAAACTATCGGAAGAAGCGCGGCGAAGGATTGGAATTATTGAGGCAACCAATGATGGATTTAAGATTGCCGAAGAGGATCTGCTGATGCGTGGGCCGGGCGACTTTTTTGGTTCGTTGCAGCATGGCCTGCCGGAATTAAAGCTCGCTAATCCGCTGCGCGATATGGAAGTCTTGCATCAGGCGCGTAAATTTGCTTATGATGTGATTAAGAATGATCCCCAGTTGGAAAAAGCGCAAAATCGCTGCATTCGGGAACATCTTGCCTGGGAATTATTGGAAAAAGACGATAGCAATGCTTAATCGGAAAAATGCCTTCGCGCGTTTTGGAAATAAATATTATAGGGGCCGGCCTCTGTGCCGGCCTGTTACAAAATAATAAATTATCCGGTTATCGTTAAATAAATCATAGCGGACGGACACGGGGGGCCGCCCCTACAATATTTTAAGGGGCGGTTTGTTTTTCGCTGATATCGGAAAGATCGAGGTATAATTTGCATTCGCTACAAAGCAAAAACGGTTCAAGTTTTCCTTTAGCGAAAACATTTTTGTTTTGCATTGATTTTTTGCATTGGGAACAATAAATATTGGGCATAGGCCAGAAAGCTACCGCGACGGTTGCTAAAAAAAATAATAAAAAAAATGTGAGTAGAGATATAAAAAACGTTATTTTTCCCAACGCTCCATAGGCCATGGCGATAATAAAAATTATATTCCCGTAAACGAAGAACAAACGTAAGGTACGGATTTTTTGCAAAGAAGCATTACGAAAAATTGTTTGGTTGGCGGAGTCAACGTGAAATTCTGGATTGGGGTGTATAGACATAAGGTTATCTTTATCGTACATAAAATTTATCCCCTTGTCAAGATTCTAATATGAAAATTATTCAGGGTATATATAAAGGAAGAAACTTTATTTGCGCGAAGAATACGCGTCCGGCTTTAAACATTGTTCGTAAGGCTTGTTTCGATATTTTAAGCAAAGAAGTTGCGGGAAGTTCCGTGTTGGATCTTTTTGCCGGCAGCGGAAGCTTGGGGCTGGAAGCTATTTCTTGCGGCGCTAAAGAGGCAGTTTTTGTCGAGGGGGATAACGAGTGCATAGAAAATATCAAAAAGACCGCCGGTATTTTTAAGATTGAACAGCAGACTAAGGTTTATTTAAAGGACGGCATTAAGGCGATCAAGGACTTTTTCGAGCATAAAAAATGTTTTGATTTAATATTTATCGACCCGCCATATTGTAAGGGAATGTTGAAAAAAACCTTGCAAGCTTTGGAGGAGTATGATATATTAACGCCCTTCGGCTATTTGGTATGCTTAGGCTATTTTAAGGGTGATTGCCCTGAAAATAGTAAGTTTTCGCTTATCTTGAAGCGAAAATACGGCCAGACCCTGCTTCTTATATATAGGAAGTAGTTTCAGGATTAGAGAAATTTCTTTTTAAATAGAGTTAAGGTCAGGGTTAGGGCTATGAAGCCGGTTTGGGTTAAGGCAATGGCCAGGGCTGATACGAATTTTCAGCCATAACCTTTACCATAACCCAAACAGGCTTCCTTACCATTACCCTAACCGTTTTTTAAAACTATGCCTAAAGCACTTTGTCCGGGGACATTTGACCCGATTACCAACGGCCACATTGATATCATTAAGCGCGCTGCGTCTATATTTGATGAAGTAATCGTGGCTGTGGCTAAGAATTCTTTTAAAAACCCTCTTTTCGCTTTTCCGGAACGTTTTGCGTTGGCAAAAAACGCGCTTAAGGATGTGAAAGGCATAAAAGTTGTTAGCTTTGACGGCCTGGTCGTTGATTTTGCCCGTAAAAATAACGCTAAAGTTATCATACGGGGTTTAAGAATGCTTTCCGATTTTGAGTATGAATTCCAAATGGCTCTTACCAACAGGAGCCTTGATCCCGGGGTTGAGACTATCTTTTTGATGCCCCATCCGCAATATTCCTATATTTCTTCGCGGTTGATTAAAGAAGCCGGCAGCCTGGGCGCGGAGCTAAAACAATTTTTACCGGTAGCGGTTCAGAAGGCGTTAGCCAAAAGAATGCGCAAATAACGTTTCCCGGCTTTTCGAAAACAAAAAATATATAAATTATTTTTTGCGCAGCAAAAAATAATATGAAAATAGAAGTAGATAAGATAAAAAGAGAACCATTGCGCATATGCGAAGATATCCCGGCAGGAAACTGGGACATCGATAGTTTCGATATCAAATTTTTAAAAAACATCCGTCTTGTAGGCGATTTTTGTAAAATCGATAAAGAAATTCTCGTCGATATTCGTGTAACATTGAACCGGCTTATTACTTGTTCCCGGTGCTTAAAAGAAGTAGAGCAAAAAATAAATAAAAATTTCGAGTTATCTTACGATGCCGTCGGTTTAGGCGAATACCTTGAGGTCGATAAAGATGTCCGGGAAGAATTGCTTCTTGATTTTCCCATGAAAGTTTTATGTAAGCCCGATTGCAAGGGCATCTGTCCTGAATGCGGCGTAGATTTGAATAATCAAGAGTGCGCCTGTATTGAAAAAAATGACAGCGCCGTCAAACGGCAAAAATTTACGATTTCCGTGGCGGGGGTATTGCCGCGGCGCAAGGGTAAGAAAAAAACAAAACAATAATTGATTTGTTTTTTCGCGAAGCAAAAAACAAAAGGAGATAATATGGCGCATCCAAAACGCAGACATTCTCACGCGCGTTCGGCTAAAAGGTTAACTCATTATAAAATAGCCGTTCCCCTTTTGGTTGAATGCAAGCAATGCCGTAAGCTTAAGCCGGCGCATATGATTTGTCCTTTTTGCGGGTATTATGCTTCCCGTGAAGTAGTCAAGGTCGAATTCGATAAAAAAGATAAAAAGAAAGCAAGCTAATGACATGAAACTATATCGTGGAGATCGCTATGGGGTATAGGATAGGGATTGATATTTCGGGCGGAGATAACGCTCCGGGCGCTGTTTTCGAAGGCGCGATGCTGGCTTCCCGGGAAATTCATGACAAGTTTGTTCTGATCGGCGTTCAGCAAGAGATTGTGGAAGAAGCCCGCAAACATCGCGTTGACTTAAGTAATTTCGAGATAGTCCATGCTCCGGATAAAATAGGCATGGAAGAGTCTCCGGCGGTCACCGTGCGCAAGAAAAAAGATTCATCGATTGCAATCGGCGCGGCCATGCTGCGCGATAAAAAGATTGATGCTTTTGTTTCTTGCGGCAATACCGGAGCGATGGTGTGCGCTTCTACTTTGATTGTTGGTTTGATTGAAGGAGTAGAACGACCGGGTATCGCTATTACGATACCTACGAAAAAAGGCGTTTCTCTTATTATTGATGTCGGCGCAAATATTGATTGCAAGCCCCTGCACCTTTTACAATATGGCGCGATGGCTTCGGTGTACTCTCGATTAGTCCTTGGTAAGGGCAATCCTACCGTAGGTATTCTTAATATCGGAGAGGAGGAATCAAAGGGTACCGACCTTTATAAAACAACCCATAAAATATTTTCCGTGGCTCCTTTGAATTTTATGGGGAATATTGAAGCTAAAAACGTATTCTCCGGCGAATGTGATTGCGTGGTTTGCGACGGCGTGATGGGAAATATCGCCTTAAAGGTTTCCGAGTCTTGCGCGGATTTTATTGTGAAGTCATTTTCCGCCGCAGCCAGGAAGAATTTGCTGGGTATATTAGGGTATTTGATGATGAGGGGTAATTTGAGCGAGTTTAAGAAAAAGTTGGATTACGCCGAAACCGGCGGCGCGCCGCTTTTGGGTATAGACGGTATTGTCATCGAAGGACACGGGCGTTCCAACGCTAAGGCCGTCAAAAATGCGATTAAGGTAGCGGCGAAAGAATTGAAACAAGACCTTAACGCGGAAATCAAAAGAAAAATCGATGAAGTCTGCCAAGATAATCGGGTTAGGCAAATACTTGCCGCCTAAAATCCTGACTAATTTTGATTTAGAAAAGATGGTTGATACCAGTGATGAGTGGATTACTACGCGTACCGGTATCAAGGAAAGGCATCTTGCCCACAAAAACGAGGGCGCGTCGGTTCTCGCCTTCGAGGCAAGCAAAATCGCGATAAAGAACGCCGGGATCAAACCCGCCGACTTAGATTTAATTATCGTGGCGACAATTACTCCCGATAACCAATTTCCTTCTACTGCTTGCCACTTGCAAAATTTCCTGAAAGCTAAAAAAGCCGCTTGTTTTGATGTTTCTGCCGCTTGCGCGGGGTTTATTTACGCGTTGACCGCGGCTTGGCAATTCATCAAGGGCGGTTTGTATAAGAATGCCTTGGTTGTGGGCAGCGAGGTGATGTCATCGATTACCGACTGGAGCGACCGTTCTACTTGTGTCTTATTCGGCGACGGCGCGGGAGCCGTGGTATTGACTGATTGCCCGGCCAAAGAAGGGATTTTAAGCGCCTACCTGGGCAGCGACGGGGCGGAAGCGGAGATGCTTATCGTGCCGGCCGGCGGCTCGCGTATGGTTGCTACAAAAGAAACAGTGGAAAAAAAGCTGCATACGATAAAAATGAAAGGCAACGAACTTTTTAAAGTTGCTGTCAGGGTTATGGTCGATGCCGCGCAGAAAGCGCTTGACGGGGCGGGTTTGTCGCAGAAAGAGGTAAGTATTCTAATCCCGCATCAGGCGAACGAGCGCATTATCAACGCCGTGGCGGCGAGGCTCGAAGTTCCCGCTAACCGGATTTATGTGAACATCGCTCGTTACGGCAATATGTCTTCCGCTTCTACCGTAGTCGCCTTGTGCGAAGCGTGGGAGGAAGGCAGAATCCGCAAAGATGATATTGTGTTGCTTGACGCGTTTGGCGCGGGGCTGGTATGGGGAAGCTGTGCGATACGCTGGGCGTAACCCAATTAAAAAATACTTTTTTATCCGCGAAGCGTAAGCCCCGTTAGAAATGTAATTTCTAACGGGGTAAGTGAAGTCCCGAAAGCTTTGCGAAAATGTCTGAGAAGATATTTTCGCGATATTCAGGCGCATCGGGGCGAAGCGGGTAGAATTTATTTTTTGTACGGCAAAAAATAAATTATGAACGCGATAGTTTTTCCCGGGCAGGGCGCCCAATATAAAGGAATGGGGCAGAATATCTTTGATCACTACCCCCGGGCTAAAGAGTTGCTCTGTCGCATTGATAAGGTATTGGATATCGGTATCTCTAAGGTTTGCTCCAACGGCAGCGAACAGGAACTTAAGCAGACGTACTATCAGCAATTAGCTATTTTATCGGTTTGCGTGGTTACTTACGAGTTGTTCCGGGAAAAAAATATAAAAATCGATTATCTTTCCGGTTTGAGCCTGGGCGAGTATACTTGTTTGTACGCGGCCGATGTTTTAAATCTTGACGACCTTTTGCGATTAGTAAAAGAAAGGGCATTGGCGATGCAGGAGGCGGCGCAGAATTCCCATTCCGGCATGCTTGCCGTTATGGGCATTGACCGCGCCGCGTTGGAAGAAAAGAGCAAACAGGTGGGTTTTTATCTTGCCAATATCAATTCCGGGCAGCAGATCGTTATATCATTGAAGAGAGAAAACATAGCTAAGATTAAATCTTTGCTTGAGGGCATGGGGGCTAAAGTGGTAGAACTGGAAGTCAGCGGAGGGTTTCATTCCCCCTTCATCCTGCCTGCCCGCGTTCGTCTGCAAAAAGTTATCGATTCCCTTGCGTTTAATGACGCAAAAATACCGATTGTGAGCAATTTTACGGCTAAAGCCCATACCGATAAAGATGAGATCAAGCGAAACCTTATCGAGCAGTTGACTTCGCCGGTGCTTTGGAAAGACTGCGTGGATTTTATGGTAAGCCGCGGCGTCAGCATGATGTATGAGATTGGCCCGTCTAAAATTCTGAAAGGGCTTATTCGTAAGATTAACCCGGAGATCAAGGTCGTTAATATAGAAAAGAAGGAAGATATCGAAGCGCTGTGATAAACTAAAGATTGATTCATTTTAAATTTATCATTTGGCATTGAGCATTTATCGTTTTTCACAAATTTAAAATGACAAATGCTCAATGTTCAATTTAAAATAAGGAGAAATTATGCGCTTTCAGGATAAAGTAGCCGTGGTTACCGGCGGCGCCCAGGGAATCGGCAGAGAAATAGCTTTTTTATTCGCGAAAGAGAAGGCGAAAGTAATCATTTTTGACGTTAATGATGAAATTCTGGCGGCCACGGTTAACGAATTGAAAGAGCTTACCGCGGCCGAGGGCTATAAGGTTGATGTTACCAATCTGGGAGAAGTCGAGAAAAATATCAATAAAATTATTGACAACTGGACGAGAGTTGATATATTAGTAAACAATGCGGGTATTACGCGAGACGGCCTTATCTTGAGAATGAGCGAAAGCGATTGGGATAAGGTTATCGCGGTTAATCTGAAGGGCGCGTTTAACTGCGCGAAAGCGGTTATCAAATATATGGTTAAACAGCGCTACGGAAAGATTATCAATATTTCATCGGTGATAGGAGTGATGGGCAATGCCGGTCAGGTTAATTACGCGGCTTCCAAAGCCGGCTTGATTGGTATTACTAAATCATTGGCAAAAGAGTTGGGCTCAAGGAATATTAACGTCAACGCTGTTGCTCCCGGATATATAAAAACAGCGATGACCGATAAGCTTGACCAAAAAGTAAAAGAGGAGATGCTGAAAAGGATTCCTCTGGCTAAATTAGGCGAGCCGGTGGATGTGGCAAATGCGGTAGCGTTTTTAGCATCCCGCGACGCCGATTATATTACGGGGCAGGTATTATTGGTAGACGGGGGAATGGTATAACGGTTAATAATAATTTTAAATTTAACATTGGACAAGTATCATTTTAAAATGGTAAATGTTCAATTTGCAATGGTAAAGAATATGATAATACGAAACATATTACACAAGGAGGTCATCAATGAGCGTTGAAGACAGAGTTAAGGATATTATTTCCGAGCAGTTGGGCGTGAAAAAAGAAGAAATAAAACAAGAGAGCTCTTTTATTGACGATTTAGGCGCCGATTCTCTTGATACCGTAGAAGTGGTGATGGCTCTGGAGGAGGAATTCGGCGTAGAAATTCCCGATGAAGATGCGGAAAAAATAACTACCGTCGGTGAAGCGGTTAAATACATCGAAACAAAGGCCAAAAAGTAAAATAAGCGAGAGTAAGCTTCTAATGAAAAGACGGGTAGTTATAACAGGCTGCGGTCTTGTTTCTTCCGTAGGTACAGGACAGGTTGCGTTTTGGGATTCTCTTATCAAGGGTAAAAACGGCATCGGTCCGATTACTCAGTTTGACCCTGCCGGGTTTGATTCCCGAATTGCCGGCGAAGTTAATGATTTTGTTCCGCCCGCGTTTCTTTCCCCCAAAGAAGTTCGTCGTGCCCCGCGGTTTATCCAATTCGCGTTAAAAGCCGCCGAAGAAGCGTTGCTGGACAGCAAACTTGATTTAGCTAAGCTTGATCCTTTTCGCATCGGCGTGGTTATCGGTTCGGGTATCGGCTGTATGGATATTATCGAACGGGAGCACAAGGTTCTTTTAGGGAAAGGGCCTTCGCGGGTTTCCCCGTTTCTCATCCCGATGCTGATTACTAACCAGGCGGCCGGATGGGTGGCGATACAATTTGGATTAAAAGGCATCAATTTTTGTACGGTTACTGCCTGTGCTTCCGGTGCCCATGCGGTTTGTGAGGCGTATAGCCTGATAAAATCCGGCAAGGCCGACATAATGGTATGCGGCGGAACCGAAGCGGCGATAACACCCTTAGGGGTTGCGGGTTTTTGTTCCGCCCGGGCCCTTTCGACTAGAAATGACGAGCCTTCGAGAGCCTGCCGGCCGTTTGACCGTGATAGAGACGGTTTCATCATGGCGGAAGGAGCCGGTATACTAGTTTTTGAAGAACTCGAACACGCCTTAAAAAGAGGCGCGCGAATTTGGGCGGAATTCGCCGGTTTCGGCGCGACGTGTGACGCGTATCATATCACCGCGCCTGACCCGACGGCGATTTCGGCCGCGAAGGGAATAGAATTGGCTTTGGAGGAAGCGGAGGTATCCCCGAGAGAAAAAGTTTATATCAACGCGCACGGCACGAGCACCGAGTTAAATGATAAGATCGAGACAAAGGCGATAAAGAGAGTTTTCGGCGATAACGCAAAAAATATTTACATAAGTTCTACCAAGTCAATGATGGGGCATACCTTAGGCGCGGCCGGGGCGATTGAAGCGATTGTTTGTTGCATGGCGATCAAGAATAAGGTTATTCCCCCCACGATAAATTATGAAAACCCCGATCCCGAATGCGATTTAAATTACGTTCCCAATAAAGCAATTGAATTCGATTTAAAAATTGCTTTGTCCAACTCCTTGGGGTTTGGCGGCCATAACGCTACAATCCTGCTGAAAGAATATAAATAAACACAGATGATCTCAGATTAAAAATCAGCTGATGATCGCTGATAAGATGGTTAAATTCTCGACACCAAATCCCAAATCCCAAATTCTATTTTCCAATGACCAGAACTGTTTAGCTTATTGGATTTTGAATTTTTAATAATCATCCGTGATTATCCGCATCTTCTAATCAGCGATCATCTGCGGTGTAAACATAATTATGGGCTTAACGATAGCGGAAAAAATTTTACTTAAGCACAGCGGGCAAAAAGAGCTCGGCGATTTTGTTTACGCTAAAGTCGATTTTTGTTTCGGCAACGATATCACCGCGCCTTTAGCGGTTAAAGAATTTTTGAAGGCGGGATTCGACAGCGTATTCAACCCGGGCAAAATCGGTTTTGTCTGTGACCATTTTTTACCGGCGCGTGACGCGAAAGCCGCGAATAACGCGAAATTTTTAAAAGAGTTTTCGCGGAAATTTAGGATAAAACATTTTTACGATATTAATCATTGCGGCGTGGAGCACGCGTTCTTGCTGGAAAGGGGATTGGTCAAGCCCGGCGATCTGGTTGTCGGAGCGGATTCGCATACTTGTACCGGTGGAGCATTGGGAGCATTTGCTACCGGCGTCGGGTCCACCGATCTATCCGCCGCCATGTATACCGGTTTTTGCTGGCTTAAGGTTCCTCAAACGATAAAGTTTGTTTATAAAGGAAAACCCGGCAAATGGGTCGGCGGCAAGGATTTAATATTGGCGACTATCGGAAAGATCGGCGTGGACGGCGCGCTTTATCAAGTAATGGAATTTTGCGGCCCGGTGATTGAGAAAATCGGCGCGGAAGACCGGTTGGCGATGTCTAACATGGCCATCGAGGCGGGAGGAAAAGCCGGTATCATTGCGCCGGATGAAATAACCCTGAGCTATTTAAATAAAATCGCCGGTATCAAATTACCGGTGTCATATATAAAAAATCTTAAAAGCGACCGGGATGCGAAATACAGCCGGATCGTTGAAATCGATGTTACCAATATGGAGCCGCAGGTCGCTTGTCCGCATTCACCCGCTAATGTCCGGCCGGTAAGCGCGTTAAAAGCGGTTAAGCTTCAGCAGGTGATTATAGGTTCTTGTACCAACGGCCGCATCGGTGATTTAAAGATTGCGGCAAAAATCATAAAAGGTAAACCAATCGCTCGGGGCGTACGCGTTGTCGTTATTCCGGCGACGCCGGATGTCTACTTGCAGGCGGAGAAAGAAGGATTATTGAAAATTTTTGCTTCCGCCGGCTGCGCGGTCAGTTCGCCTACCTGCGGCTCGTGCCTGGGCGGCCATATGGGGATTCTGGATAAAGGCGAGACGGCAATCGCTACAACCAATAGAAATTTTATCGGCAGGATGGGAAGTCCCGAAAGTTTTGTTTATCTTAGTTCACCGGCGGTAGCGGCGGCGTCCGCGATTAAGGGAAGGATTGCGCATCCGGATGAAATCCGTTGAGCCGGTTAAGCCGGTTGAGTCGGTTTAGCCAGTTGAGATAGTTGAGCCGGTTAAGTCGGTTGTAGTGTTTCAACTTTCTAACCGGCCCAACCGGCCCAACCGGCTCAACTAAATAATAAAATTATGATTTTAAAAGGACGCGCACATAAATTTGGCGATAACATCAATACCGACGATATTATCGCCGCAAGATATTTAGATTCCCAGGATGATAGTTTTTTGGGTTCTAAATGCATGGAAAACATCGACCCTGATTTTATTAAAAGAGTCAGCAAGGGCGATATCATTGTTTCCGGTACTAATTTCGGCTGCGGTTCATCGCGGGAGCACGCCCCGGTAAGCCTTAAGGGTGCGGGTATTTCCCTGGTTATCGCCAAAAGTTTTGCCCGTATTTTTTACCGCAATTGCATAAATGTCGGTTTGCCTATCCTGGTATGCAATGACGGCGATAAAATCAGCGATAAGGATGAACTTGAGGTGGATCTTTCCGCCGGCCGGATAAAAAATATCACAAAAAACCAGTCTTATAATAGCGAAAAATTTCCATCGTTTATGACCGAAATAGTCGAAAGCGGCGGGTTGCTTAAGTGGATAATAAATAAAAAACGTTGAGCCTGTTTAGCCCGTTGTGCCCGTTGTAGCGTTAAAATTATCAACAGTGCTAACAGGCCAAACGGGCTCAACAGGCTAAACTGGCATAGCAGGCTTAACGAATCAAACCAATATGGAGGAATCTATGAAAACATATAACATCGCAGTCATCGGCGGAGACGGCACGGGGCCGGAAGTAATCGCGCAGGGTCTGAAAGTTTTAGACGCGGCCAGTTCGAAATTTGATTTCAAAATTGAAAAAACTATGTTTGATATCGGCGGGGAAAGGTTTTTGAAAACCGGAGAAATCCTGCCGGAATCGCTTATCGAAGATTTGAAAGGTTTTGACGCTATTTATCTGGGGGCGATTGGCGACCCCAGGGTAAAGCCCGGCATTTTAGAAAAAGGGATATTATTGAGGCTGCGTTTCGAATTAGACCAGTATATCAATTTACGCCCGGTTGTTCTATATGATAAGAAATATTGCCCGCTGAAAGATAAGAGTGAGCGAGATATCGATTTTACCGTGGTCCGGGAAAATACCGAAGGCCTGTATTGCGGCGCCGGCGGATTTTTACGTAAGGGAACCGAGTATGAGGTGGCAATCCAGGAAAGCATAAACTCCTATAAGGGAATTGAGCGATGCTGCCGTTTTGCATTTGAATATGCCCGCAAGCGCAATAAGCGCAAGAAAGTTACTCTTTGCGGCAAAACCAACGTATTGACTTTTGCCTTTGACTTATGGGAAAGGACGTTCTATAAGGTTTCTGCTGATTTTAGCGATATCGCCACCGATTATGCCCATGTCGACGCCACTTGTATGTGGATGGTGAAAAACCCCGAATGGTTTGATGTCATCGTCACCGACAATATGTTCGGCGATATTATTACCGATTTAGGCGCGATGATCCAGGGCGGTATGGGTATCGCCGCGGGGGGCAACATCAATCCCCATGGTGTTTCGATGTTTGAGCCGATTGGCGGCAGTGCCCCGAAGTATACCGGTAAAAATGTTATTAATCCCCTGGCGGCTATCTGCGCCGGCGGCATGATGATGGATTTTTTGGGAGAGGAAAAAGCTGCAAAGGCAATAGAAGATTCGGTAAAGAAAACAGTCGTGGAAAAAATGGAAAGTTTATCGGCGGGTAAAATGGGTTATTCTACTCAGGAAGTGGGCGACTTAGTGGTAAAATTTTTATAGAAGAGAAAATATTGTAGGGGCGGGGTTAGTCCCCGCCCGTTATGCTTGTTGCGTAAATATTTATTATACGGGATGGGGCAAGCCCATCCCGTACATATTTTTGCGGAGGAAGATAAATGCGAAAAAAAGATAAATATAACGTAGCGGTAGTGGGCGTCGGCGCGGTCGGCGAAGAGATGCTGCGGGTATTGCGCCGCCGTAAATTTCCCATAGCCGAATTAAAAGTTTTAGCCCGCCGTAGCCGCGAGATCAATGTTGATGGGATAGTCTATCAAGTTAAAGAGACTATTCCGGAGAGCTTCGACGGCGTGGACATCGCTTTATTCGCCGGGACTGAAGGCGATAAGGGCGCGGCAGTGACTTTTGCTTCCGAGGTGGTTAAGCGCGGCGGGGTGGTTATCGATAACGGCGCTGATTTCCGGATGCGGGACGATGTGCCGCTGGTTGTGCCGGAGGTAAATAGCAATGATATCAAGAAGCACCAGGGGATTATTGCCAATCCCAACTGTTCGACGATACAGCTCGTCGTTGCTTTATGGCCGATTTATAAAAAAGCCGGCCTTAAAAGAGTTATCGTTACGACGTTGCAGGCGTCGAGCGGCGCCGGCCGCAGCGCGATCGAGCAGCTTAACAAGGAAAACGAGGCTATTCTGGCGGGTGTCTGTAAAAACTTGCAGGTGAACGGCGTGGAAAAATCTATGCCCCAGCAATTGGGCTATAACGTTTTTCCCCATATCGGGTCTTTCAGCGATTTTGATTATACTTCCGAGGAGTGGAAAGTCATCAATGAATCGCATAAGATTATGCACGATAATAAAATAAAGATTTCCGCGACTACCGTCCGCGTTCCGGTCAGGACCGGCCATTCGGAATCGGTTTATATCGAAACCCGAGACGTGATCGAGCCGCAAAAAGTGAAAACTTTACTTGCTAAATCAAAGGGGATTGTCGTGATCGATGACCCCAGGAACGCTCTCTACCCTATGCCTAAGGATATCGAAGGAAGGGATGAAACGTTTGTGGGCAGAATTCGCAAGGATCCTTTTGTCAAAAACGGCCTCTGGCTTTGGGTGGTAGCGGACAATCTGCGTAAAGGCGCGGCAACCAATGCGGTGCAGATTGCCGAAAAATTAATCGGTAAATGATTTTTGCCGGTAATACTCCGGCAAAAATAATTTAATTACCAAACGCATCGGGGAAATGCGTTTGGTGCGTAAAGATAATAAAAATAGATTCTTAAACAAAAAAGGCGCATTTTGTTAAAATGACAAAATGCGCCTTTCTGTTATAATCCTATTGTATGCGTAATATTTTTATCGAATTGGAGTATGTGGGGACAAATTATTTCGGGTTTCAGCTGCAGGATAAAAATCATGCCGGAGAGATTACCGTTCAGGAAATGGTTGAGCGGGCATTGGAGAAGCTGTTTAACCGTAAAATCAGGATAATCTATTCCTCGCGCACCGACCGCGGGGTGCACGCGAAAGCACAATCGATTAATTTTAAAACCGATTCGCGTATCCCGTTTAAAAATATAAAACAGGCATTGAATACTTTTTTGCCCGGAGATATCAGGGTAAAAAAGGTTAAGGAAGTTCCCCCGGATTTTCACGCCCGCTTCAACGTCAAATCAAAAATTTATCGCTATATTATTTTGAATAAAAAAGACCCTTCGGTTTTTCAGAATAACTTTTGCTGGCATTTGGGCCGGGCGCTGGACCTCGAGCGGATGCGCGCCGTGGCAAGATTGCTGGCCGGTAAACAGGATTTCTCTCTTTTTGCCAAACACCCGGACAATTATAAAAACAGCGTCAGGGACATAAAAAATATCGCGATAAAAAATAAGGGTACTTTTGTCTACATTGATATCGAAGCTGATGGCTTCATGCACAATATGGCAAGAAACATTGTTTCGTTTTTGGTTAAGACCGGTTCCGGTAAATTAACTTTAGCCCAGGCAAAAAGTATAATCATTCGTAAAGTCCCTTACCATAATGAGCCGGCGCCGGCCAGTGGTCTTTACCTGCAAAAGGTCAATTATTAAGGAAGGATTTTCCGCTTATTCCGAGAACCCGAGAAATTACGGCAAAAATGTTATTTTATATCCGATTCCCATAATTTTGCCAAAAACCCCACAATATACGACTGCCGTATATCATTACATTACATAGCAAAGACGACATAAGCCGGTAGAAATCCTTTGATTTTTGGTGTTTTTGAGCTATTATTAGCTAAAAGACGCTTCTCTGGCGAAAAAATTTCAAATAATATTAACAAATAGGACTGTCGTATATTAATTGTTAAGTTAATAAATATGAACAAAATCACAATAGACTGCATTGATAACATAACGGTAGATCTTAAAAATCTTCCAATAAAGAATCCCCATGCTCTCAATTTCATGCCTCATGGGTTATTTCGATTGGCTTTAATAATCAAAATTGAAGAAGGTAAAAAAACGCCGCCCAATCCAAATGTTAAAGTTTTTGAAATATTCGCAAAAATGGATCCAATAATTCCATGCACATTCCACTGGTTTAGCACATCAATGGTAAATTTTGTAAGACTAGTAGGGCTAATAAAAACACTCAATACCAACTCTTGGACAACATTAGACATTGTTAATAATAAGAACAAAATTAAAACTGAATGCAATTCTTACGTCGAGTCTGTCATTCCAGAACTGAAGAAATGGCGCAATAAAGTTTCAGCACATTTTGCGCCAACAGATCCATACGACAATGATAATTTTGGTACCCTTGAACAATCAGTTATGAATAATGTTTGCTTTCAACAAAATAGATTTTGCGTCAATGCCGCCACGCTTACTTCGCACGGAGAAACGTCAGTTTTGCCACGTTGGTCTGTAACAGAAACTTACGAGAATTTAATTTCAAGATATTGGCCAAAATCACGACTGGATTTCGATATTAAAAAATGCATTGGGCCTGATTGGCATGATTTTATACCAAAAACTTAAACATAAAATCCAGCCGACCTGAACCGCGGCACAATTTGGCCGCAGGCGGCTTAGGCGGCTGATTATCGTTATAGAATAAATAATTATTTGATTATTTCTCTTACTATTCCACCAAGTTAAACCTCTGCCCAAGCTTACCTTTCTGATATAATAGTTGACACAAGTCTATCGTTCATTATAATGGACGATGAGGATAATGCAATGAACGATAGCAAAACCCATAACTTAAAGGATATTCTGTATAACCCCGTGCCGTTAAAGATTTTATCTTTTTTCGCTTTGAATTCCGCCGATAATTTTTCGGCATCGGAGATATCTAAGGCGGTTTCTACAAGCAAAGGCGCGACCAATCAGGCGTTGCGGCTTCTCCTGGAACTGGAGGTTGTTAACCGGACGCCCCGGGGAAATCTATTTCTATATAAAGTCAACGAAGACAGCCCGCTTTTGAAACACTTCAAGATGTTCGAAAATTTTCTTTCCTTGCAGCCGCTTTTAAAAAAACTTAAACCCTATTCTTATCAAATAACGTTATTCGGCAGTTGCGCCCGCGGAGAAAACACCAGCCGCAGCGACATTGATTTGTTTGTAAAAACCGACGAGAAAGAAGCTGTCGAGAAAATTATCGCTAAATTTAACCACGCGGATAATTATATCAACGCCGTCATTTATGATCCTTTGGAAATGGTTAGTTCGCGCAAAGACGATAAGCATTTTTTTGAACAAATAAAAAAAGGGATAACTTTATGGGAGGGAAAACCGGAACATGAAGAATAATCTCAGGGAAGCTATCGAAAAGGGGAGAATCGTTTCTTTTTCCGACGGCCCCAGGCTTGTGGCGAAAGAATTGGAAACCGCCAGGGAAGATTTAGCCGATGCCCAGCATTCATTTGACGAGGAAAGATACAAGTGGGCGACGGTGCAAGCTTACTATGCTATGTTTCACGCGGCGCGCGCGCTTCTTTATGCCAAAAAGTTTCGCGAGAAAAGCCACATTTATTTAGGCCGGGCGATTTTAGCTTTGTATGGCGAAAGTAAGGAATTACCCGGAGAATATTATGATAATTTTATGCAGGGGATGAATTTACGCGAGCTAGCTGACTACAAACGCAAATTCTCCAAAGACGGCGCCCAGCGTCTTATCCAGGCGGCAAAAAATAATATTATGGCAACAGAAAGAATCACCGGAAAAAATCGGTAATAGTAAACAGATGGATGAGCTGACATTAAAAAAATTCACTCTTGGCGCGTTGGGGACGAATGCTTACCTTATAATTGATGAAAAGGCGAAGAAAGCTTTTCTGATTGATACGCCTGACGGAAGCGAAAAAATCAAGGAATTTATCGTAAAAGAAAAACTTTCTTTGGATTTTATTATTCTGACCCACGGCCATTTCGACCATATCGCCGGTTTGGATAATTTTGATTGCCCGGTTTATATTCACGTCGACGATAAGCCTTGCCTTGATGATGCCGGCTTGAACGGTTCGGAATTTTTTTCCCGGCCGATTACGATAAAAAAAGAGGCTAAGGCGCTTGAGGACGGTTCTTCGCTGTCATTCCAGGCGTCGGTGTTGAATATTATCCATACCCCCGGCCATACCCCCGGCGGGATTTGTATAAAACTAAATAATTGGCTCTTCAGCGGCGATACGTTATTTTTTGATTCGGTGGGCAGGACCGATTTGCCTTACGGTTCGCACGACAGCCTTATTAAAGCCATCAAGCAGAAGATCATGGTTTTGCCTCCCGATACAGTTGTCTATCCCGGCCATGGCCCGAAGACAACGGTGGGGAGAGAAAAAGAGAGTAATCAGTTTCTTCAGGATATTTAGGATATCAGGGGATTAGGATTTGGAGATTGGGAGATTGGGAAATTGGGGAATTAGGAAATGCCCGATATCCCAGTCCCCCAATACCCAGATCCCGATGTCCCAATATCCCGATACCCTTAATTTATGGATATTTACCTGCAGGCATTTATCGATTATCTAACGGTAGAGAAAGGGTTGGCGAAAAACTCTCTCGACGCCTATGCCCAGGATTTGGGAAAATATTTCAAATATCTTAAGTCGAAGAATATCGACAGCCTTTCTCAAATCAGCCGTAAAGATGTAGGCGATTTTTTATTTCTTTTACGCGGCAAAATGGCGGTGGTCAGTATTTCTCGTGTTATGTCTACGGTAAAAAGTTTTCATCGGTTTTTACTGAGGGAAAAGGCCGTGGCGAACGACCCTACCGATTTAATGGAATCGCTGAAGCTGGATAAGAAGATTCCTTCTTTCTTGACTTCTGAAGAAATCAACCGCCTCCTTAAGCAAGTCAACTTAAACAGCGCCCAGGGGCTGCGCGATAAAGCGATTCTGGAAATAATGTACGCGTCAGGCCTGCGCATCTCGGAAGCGGCGTCGCTCAGGGTTAATGACCTTAATCTGGATGTCGGATTCGTTAAATGCAAAGGAAAAGGTTCTAAGGAACGGATTGTCCCTTTAGGCAAGACCGCGTCTCATTTTTTAAGCAGATACATCGCGGAAGCGAGGCCGAAACTCCTTAAAGGTAAAACTATGGATACTCTTTTTCTCGCCCAGGGAGCCAGGAGCATTACCCGGCAAAGTATCTGGAAAATGATAAAAAAGTGCGTGCGGGCGGCAGGGATAAAAAAACACGCTACGCCGCACACTCTACGGCATTCCTTCGCTACGCATTTATTGGAACATGGCGCTGATTTACGCAGCGTCCAGGAGATGCTGGGCCACGTCAGTATTACCACAACGCAAATCTATACGCATATAAATCAGGCGAGATTAAAACAGATACATACGTTGTATCATCCGAGGGCAAAGTGAGGCAAAGCGTCAGAGCGTCATAGTGTCAGAGTGTTTTAGAGGGATTAAACTTTGACGCTTTGATGTGATGACACTATGACTCTATAATGATATTTGATTTTTGACAAAAACATGATTACCAAACTCAAAAAATTGCCGAAAGAATTAAAGAACATCCTGGATGTCATATCGTCCCTTGCCGAACCCCAAGGGGTAAGAGTATACTTGGTCGGCGGGATTGTGCGTGATTTATTATTGGGCAGGACGAATCTTGACTTGGATATTGTCGTAGAGGGCGATGCCGCTGCTTTGGCGCAAGCCCTGGCGCAAAGGTATAGCGCTAAATTCACGCGGCATCATGCTTTTGGGACAGCGACGGTCTTTTTCGATAATCATAAAATAGATTTTGCTACCGCGAGAAAAGAATATTATTCGCGGCCGGGAGTTTTACCTGCGGTTGAACCGTCCGATTTGCGGGATGATCTGTTTCGCCGCGATTTTACGATAAATGCCATGGCAATAAGCCTGAATAAAAACGATTACGCGAAGTTGATCGATTTTTATTCCGGCTCGCGCGACCTTAAACAAAAATTGATCCGGGTATTACATAACCGGAGTTTTTCTGATGACCCGACAAGAATCTTGCGCGCCGTAAGGTTCGAACAGAGGTTTTCTTTCAAAATTGAAAAGAAAACGCTCGGCTTAATCAAAGAGGCCGCGGCGCAGGAAGCGTTGCGCTGTGTCCACGCCCATCGTTTACGCGATGAGTTAGTCCTTATTTTAAAAGAGCCGAAACCCTGCCGCAATGTTAAAAGAATCGGCGCGCTTACCGGTTTTCTTTTTATCAACAAAAGTTTAAAAGTCAATAAACGTATTTACGGATTACTGTGTCGCGTTGAAAAAACGATTGGCGTTTACGGCAAAAAATTCGGCGGGCTTAGGAAGGTAGACGCTTGGCTGATTTATCTTATCGGTTTGATGATTGGTTTGAAGCGGGAGGAAATCGCAAAATTTGTCCAGGAATTCGATTTTCGTAAAGGGGACCGGATAAGGGTATTGTCGGCGAAAGACAGCCTGGCGGGAATATCGTGTTTGGACAAAAACGTTAAACCGCGGGACCTGTATCGAAAATTATTCCCGCTCAGCCTGGAAACGATTTTGTTTTTTTACGCTTACTATTCGGGAAAAACAATCCGACGGCAAATCGAGTTGTTTTTGGGAAAACTTATTCACATCCGCCTTAAAGTTAAGGGCAGCGATTTAAAAGCGCTTGGTTTCCAGCCTTTGGTTTTATACGGTAAAGTTCTGGAAGGCCTCCTGGATGCCAAGATCGAGAAGAAACTCGCAACAAAAGGCGAGGAATTAAAAGAAGCAAAACATATTTTTCATAAACTGTTGCTAAAGCAGCCAGTTTGAGCTATAATTACATTTATTTTTTGCGCAGCGAAAAATATGAGAATAGAAAAAATAAACAGCCAGATACAGAAAGCGCTTATGGAAGTAATCCAGTCGCAGGTTGATGACCCGGCGGCTACACTTTTATCGATAACGCGGGTGGAGACAACCGGCGATTTACAGGAAAGCAAAGTTTTTTTCAGCCTGCTTAATGACAATAATTATAAAAAAGTAAGCGAGATACTGAGGAAAATGAATGGTTTCTTAAGGGCAAGTATGGCTAAGAAGATAAGTTTACGCATTGTCCCGCAGCTTAAGTTTATACCCGACGATTCGATAAAATATAGCGTGGATATTTGCAAAAAGATAGATGAGGTGCGCAGCGAAGACGCGCGCCGCGCGGAGGAGCGGAAGCAGGAAGATGATAATAAAGAAGATAATAAATAAAATAAAATCAAGCCGGAGTTTTCTTATTACTACGCATATGAATGTCGAAGGCGACGCTCTCGGCTCGGCATTGGCTATGTACGCTCTCCTTAAGAAGCTTAAAAAGAGAGCTGTGCTTTACCTTAACGACGCGGTTCCCGATATCTATAAATTTCTTCCTTCCAGCCGGATGATAAAAAATACCTTCAGGAAAGAGCGTTTTGACACGGTAATAGTTTTAGACTGTTCCGATTCTTCCCGCACGGGGAAGGTCAAGGATTCCCTGGGTTGCGCCGATTGCATTGTCAACATCGACCATCACATCAGTAATACTTACTTCGGCGATATAAATTGGATTGCGCCGCAGGCCAGTTCCGCTTGCCAGTTGCTTTATGAGCTTTGCCGGCAATTCGGCGTGATGGATGACGAGATAGCGTTATGCCTTTATACCGGCATCGCTACCGATACGGGAAATTTTACCTTCAGCAGCGCCGATTCCCGGGTGCATAAAATTATCGCTGATTTAATGAAGCATAATATCAAACCCAACAGGGTATTCGAGAATATCCATAGCGCCTGCGAGATCCATGATTTAAAACTTATTACCGGCCTTATGGCGAGCTTGAAACTTGATATGTCGCGTAAAATTTGCTGGGTTGCCGCCGACAAATGGGAGGACAAAGGTTTTGACCTCACCGAGATTATTTTTTCCATCATGCGGTTGTTGAAGGGTGTTGAAGTATTTATGATTTTTAAACAAATCAGCGCCAATAAAGTAAGAGTTAATTTCCGTTCCCGCGAGTACGTCGATGTCAACAAAATCGCCAAATTTTTCGGCGGCGGCGGGCATCGACGGGCCAGCGGTACTACCGTCGAGGGCAATCTTAAGGCGATAGAAGATAAAGTCATTTCTTTTGTAAAAAAACACGCCTATATTTACAAAAATGGGTATAAGAAGAAATAGCTAAACCCTCAGATAGCCAGGTTAATTTTAAATTTAGCATTGATTAATTATCATTTTAAAATGGAAGAAGAGAAAAATAATTAATTCTTTCAATGATCATTGGCAAATGTTCAATGTTCAATTTAAAATGATAGGGAGAATATTTGAAAGCAGGTAATCCCCGGCTACTCAAATAATTACAGGTTTGCATGGTTAATAAAGAAGGGATCATCTTAGTCAATAAGCCCCAGGGTATTACCAGCCATGATGTTGTTGATATCGTGCGCAGGAAATTAGCGATTAAGCGCGTGGGACATGCCGGTACCCTCGATCCTTTAGCCGAAGGCCTTTTGATTATTCTGGTAGGCAGTTCCACTAAACTATTTTCCAAATTCGTTCATTTCGATAAAGAATATGTGGGTATTTTGAAATTAGGCGAGGTTACTTCTACCGGAGATTCGCAAGGCAAAGTTCTGCGTTCCAGCGGGTTTGGCGGTGTAACCGAAGAAAAAATCAGGGAAGTTTTTGCTTCTTTTGTGGGCGAAATAGACCAGATACCTCCCATGGTCAGCGCCTTAAGAGTTAAAGGCAAACGTTTATACGACTTGGCCCGTAAGGGTATAACTATCGAGAGAGACCCTCGCAGAATTAAAATCTACGCGATAGAAATTTTAAAAATAGACCCGCCGTTGGTTGAATTTTACGTGCGTTGTTCCAAGGGTACTTATATTCGCAAGCTTGCTGAAGATATCGGTGATGTCCTGGGTTGCGGCGCGCATATGATCCATATAAAGCGCTTAAGCGTCGGCCATTTCAAACTTAGCGACGCGTTTAATCCTGAAAACATAGATGAGAGTTGTTTACAAAAAGCTGCCTTATAGACGGGTGCCATGCGTTGCTACCATCGGCGTTTTTGATGGGATACACCGCGGGCATCAATTTATCCTGAGAAAAGTAAAGGCAGAGGCAGCCCGATTAAAGGCAGCCAGCCTGCTGATTACTTTCGACAAATCTCCCCGTATTATTTTAAACAAACCTTTCGGCGGTTGTCTCTGTGATTGCGAAGATAAAAAAAATATCGTCGAATCTTTAGGTATCGCTAACATCTGGTTTTTAAAATCACGGAGGAATCTCTTCCGGCTTTCCGGGAAAGAGTTTATCGTTTATATCCTAAAATATTTTGATATTAAAAAAATAATTGTGGGGGAGGATTTCCGTTTCGGCGCCGGCGCGCAAAATAACGTAAATTGCCTGCGCGGTTTTGCCCGGGAGCATAATTTTGACTTTCTGGTCATAAAGAAAATGAAAAATAAGGGCCGGGTAATCAGCAGTTCGCTTATCCGGCATTTGATAAAACGCAGCGATTTTGCCGGTGCCGACGTTCTTTTAGGAAGAAACTATTCTTTAAAAGGGATCGTCATTAAGGGCAGGGGCATCGGTAGAAAATTAGGTTTTCCCACGGCAAATGTTTTCACGGGCGCTTATGTTATCCCTGCGAGCGGCGTTTATGCCGCCGCCGCGGAATTTAATAAAAGAAAATATTTGTGCGTGGTTAACATCGGGACAAATCCTACCGTCACCACGGCAAAAAAAATAATCATCGAAGCCCACCTTCTTAATTTTCACGGGAATATTCTGGGGAAACAAATCAAGGTATATTTTTTCCAGAAGATACGGGAAGAAAAGAGATTTTCTTCTCTCGCCGCGCTTAAAGAAGCGATTGCCAAAGATGTCGGCTATATTGAAAGAAAATTCAAAAAGGCCGAGTTTTGAAAATTTTTTCTGTTTTTATCTCAAAATGTAGTATTTTATTATCCCGCCACCCCAATCGGTAGTATCCCCCCTATTTTATTTAACAAAATTCCTTGACAATATTATACAGTCGTATTATATTTAGTTTGTGGAACAAAGTGGAGGAAAGTGGAATGTGGTATGGCGAATATTCCCATACGCTTGACGACAAAGAGAGGTTCATTCTTCCCGCGAAATTCCGCGATAAAATAAAAACTCTCGATGAGAAAAGTTTTTATATGACGCGGGGGCTGGAGGAATGCCTTTTTATTTTTCATAAAAACGCGTGGATAAAAATAGAGGAATCTCTTAAGAACATTTCTTTCACGAAACAACAATCGCGTTCTTTCAACCGTTTATTTTTCAGCGGCGCTCAGGAATTTGAGATCGATGTCCAGGGCCGCGTGATTGTGCCGCAATATTTGAAAGAATACGCGCATATCAAAAAAGATATAATTATTATCGGCATATCGGACCGGATTGAGATCTGGGATAAAGATACCTGGTCGAAATTCTATCAGGATAACCGGCCGAAATTTGAGCAGGTAGCGGAGAATCTATTTTAAAAGAAATTTAGCGGTTGATTTAGAAAATTTAGCTACCAAGGTACCAGGACACAAAGAAGAGATGTAAAAATGACTTTTATGGAAAGTTGCGTTATGGATGAAATAAAACATTATCCGGTGATGTATCGAGAGGCCCGGGAACTTTTAAGGATCGAGGAGGCAAGGGTTATTGTCGATTGTACTCTTGGCTTAGGCGGTCATGCCTGCTGTTTCCTGGAAGCGGCAAAAAATTTATCCCTTTATGTGGGAATTGACAAGGATGAAGAATCGCTGAGCATGGCCGGCGAACGATTGAAAAGCTTTTCGCAGAAATTGCGCCTGGTAAAAAGCGATTTTTCTCATTTAGATGAAGCGCTTAAGAATTCAGGCGTAAACGAAGCCGATGCGATATTCTTTGATTTAGGCATCTCGGCTTACCAACTAACTAAAAACGAGCGCGGTTTCAGTTTTCTGCAGGAAGGGCCTTTAGATATGCGCATGGATAGAGATTCTTTCGTCAGCGCATACGATCTGGTCAATAATTTAAGCGAAGAAGAACTTACCAGCGTTTTTTTTAAATTTGGCGAGGAACATTACTCTCGTCGGATTGCTCGTTCCATCGTTGAGGCGAGAAGCAGGGAGCCGATATCCACAACGATTCAACTAGCCCGGCTCGTCGGCGCGGTCGTTCCCGTCAGGAGTTTCAAATACCGGATTCATCCGGCGACAAGAATTTTTCAAGCTTTGCGTATTGCCGTGAACCGAGAACTTGAATCTTTAGACGCCGGAGTGCAAAAGGGGATTTCCTTGCTGGCTAAAGGCGGGAGAATCGGCGTTATTTCTTTTCATTCGTTGGAAGATCGGATCGTCAAACAAACATTCAAAGAATCCGCAAGCCGGGGAATCATCAAGGTCATAACAAAAAAGCCGGTTGAGCCGCAGGATAAAGAAATAGAAGAGAATACGCCTTCCCGTTCCGCTAAATTAAGGGTGGGGGAAAAGATATGATGAAAAAAATCTTACCGCCGATGCTGGTAGCCATTATTTTTGCGGCGCTCTTCCTTCGCCTTCATCAAAAGGTGCAGATTTACGTGGAGGCCTACAATTTAAGTAAAAATTATTCTGTCTACAATAATCTTGCCGATAAAAGGGATTACCTTACTTATAATTTCAACAAAAAAGTATCGGTAGCCAAATTAAGCCAATGGGCGGAAGATAATAAATTTTCTCTTGTGGGGAAAAATAATGTATTAGCTCTTAATCTGAAGAAAGAGGCGCCTGCAGTGGCCGGTAGAGGGTTTTCTATAGCGCTAAGCCGTTTCCTGGGTATCCCTACCGCTTCGGCTACGGCCATGGCCCAGGAGAAAAAATAAATATTTCTAACCGGGAAAATGCTTTAAATGAATTTTCCCGGGTATTGACAAAATATTTCGCAATTATTGCGAAATATTTTGAGTGCGATCCCAGGTTTTGCCGAGGCAGCGTATTCGCTGGTAGGCATAGGATGGGATATAAAAAATGGAAAACAAAGATAACCTGCGCATCAATCTTGTCTATTCTTTTTTTGCCCTCCTTTTTGTCGTCATCGGAATAAGAATTTTTTACCTGCAGATTTTACAAAACCCTTTTTTAAAAAATCTCGCTTCCCGGCAATATTATCGGCTGGTGCCTTTAGAGGGCAGGCGGGGGGATATTTTTGACCGTACGGGAAAAGTGCTCGCCACCGGCATGAACAGTTATTCTGTTTTTGCCGATCCCGTTATGGTAAAAGATGCCGGGAAGACCGCCGGGATTTTAGCCGCTAACCTTTCTTTGCCGGCCGGCGAAATTTATCGCAAGCTCGCTAAAAATAAAAAGGGGAGATTTGTCTGGATAAAAAGGAAGGTTTCCTGGTTCGACAAGGAACGGATAAAAAAAATAAATTTAAAGGGCATAGGATTCATCCGCGAAGAAAAACGTTTCTATCCTCAGGAAATGTTGGCATCTTCAGTTTTAGGGATTGTCGACGTAGACAATAAGGGCTTAGAGGGGATGGAAGTTTTTTACGACAATTATCTCCGCGGTAAAAACGGCATAGTCAGGGTGCTGCAGGATTCTCATTGCCGGGAGATTATCGTCAGCCCTCAGGTGATTACTCCCCAGGAGGGGTCGGATATAGTTTTGACGATTGACGCCCAGCTTCAGTATTGGGTGGAAAATTATCTGGCCGAAACGGTCAGGAAATTCGCCGCGTCGGCCGGAAGCGTTGTGGTTATGGACGCGACCACCGGGGAGATTCTCAGCCTGGCTAATTATCCCGCCTTTGATCCCAACAGCATCGATGCGGCATCGGCTAAGTATCTAAAAAACAGGGCGGTATGCGATATGTTTGAGCCCGGTTCGGTGTTCAAAATCGTTACCCTGATTGCGGCTTTAGACACGAAGCGATATGGCGAAACAGATACCTTTTTTTGCGAAAATGGATTGTTTAAAATACCCGGAGCGACGCTGCATGATTGGAAACCTTACGGCACTTTGTCTTTCCGGGAAGTTTTTAAGAAATCCAGCAATATCGGGGTGGGCAAGATCGCCAACGGCGTCGGGAAAGAGTTTATTTACAGCTATATAAAAAAATTAAGGTTTGGGGAAAAAACCGGCATCGATTTACCCGGCGAAGAGGATGGCAGTGTTAAGCCTCTTGAACGCTGGTCTAAGACTACGCCTTACATGGTCCCTATCGGCCAGGAAGTGGGAGTTAATATCCTTCAGCTGGTAAGAGCTATAGCGGTTGTAGCTAACGGCGGTTATCTGGTAAAGCCGCACCTGTTAAAGAGCATTTCCGGACAAAATATTTATAAAGACAGCGAATCTGTCAAAGAGTACGTCTTGCCGCCTTCGACTGTCGAAAAAGCCAAGGATATACTTATTTCTGTGGTTGCGGACGGCACGGGCAAGTTGGCGGCAGTCGACGGGATAAGGATTGGCGGTAAAACCGGCACCGCGCAGAAATTTGATTTTCAACTCGGCCGGTATTCGCCTTCCCGCTACCGGGCTAATTTCGTGGGATTTATTGACTATTCAACTGTACCGTTAGCGATGGGGATTACTATCGACGAACCGCAAAAATCGCATTTTGGCGGCGTAGTCGCGGCGTCGCTTTTTAAACAGATAGCTCAAAAGTGCGTGAAGTATTTAGACGGCCGGAGCGCCTTTGCCAAAAATGAAGTTAAAAAAGATTTTTCTGTCGTTGTCGCTGAATAAGGAATTAGGAAATATCGCGGCGGCCGGGATAAGCGATGACAGCCGTTACGTTTCCCGCGGGGATGTTTTTTTTGTCATTGCCAAAGATAACTTTGATATTTTTTCGACGTTGAAATCGCTTGAGAGCAAAATTTGTGTTTTCGTCGCCGATAAAAAATACGTTACCATGGTGAATTCGCTGGGCCTGAGTAAAAAGGTTATTTTTGTCGGGGATATAAAAAAAGAATTTAAAGCCGCGGTCGACAGGTTTTATCCCGAATCCAATTTTAAATTTATCGGCATAACCGGGACAAAAGGTAAGACCACCACCGCTTACCTGATTTATCATCTTTTAAAGAAAATGGGCAAGCGCCCGGCTTTAATCGGCACCATCGAGTACCGGATCGGCAATAAAGCGGTTAAGGCGGTCAATACGACCCCGGGATATTTAGTTTTGCGCCGGTTATTCGCGCAGATGAAAAGGGCCGCTACCGATTATGTGGTAATGGAGGTTTCTTCGCACGCTTTAGACCAGGGTCGGATCGAGGGCATCAGATTCAGCCGCTGCGTATTTACTAATTTAAGCCGAGAACATTTAGATTATCATAAGACGATGAAAAATTATTTTAACGCTAAATACAGGTTTTTTAACGAGAATAATCAGGGCACGGCGATTGTAAATGCCGATGACCATTACGGAAAGATTATCCTGGCGCGGCAAAAAAATAAACTGTCTTTTGGGATAAAAGAAAAATCAGATGTGATGGCTGAAGATATTGTCCTGCGGCGGCAGGGAGGAAGTTTCAGTCTCCTCTATGGTAAGAAGGCCCTGCCGATTAACACTCGCCTTATCGGAAAGCATAATGTTTTTAATTTGCTTGCCGCCGCGGCTGTCGCCTATTCGCTTAAGCTTGATATGAAAAGGACAGCCGCTGTCCTTTCGCGTTTTAGCGGCGTCGAAGGGAGGCTGGAACAAGTCAGGCCCGATACTTTCGTGGATTACGCGCATACTCATGATTCTTTGAAAAAAACATTAAACGCTTTGCGCCGGGTAGGCTATCGGAATATTATTTGCGTGTTCGGTTGCGGCGGGGAACGCGACCACGGCAAGCGGCCATTAATGGGGCACGTTGCGTGCGTTCTGGCGGATTTCTCGTTTATCACGTCGGATAATCCGCGCTGCGAAGACCCGGTTGATATCTGCCGGGCAATCGAGCGCGGATTCAGCCGCAATAATTACAAGATTGTGGTAGACCGATACCAGGCGATTAAAGAGGCGATAATGCTTCAGTCGCAATATGACCATTGCTGTTTGTTGGCAGCGGGCAAGGGCCATGAAGATTATCAGGCGATCGGCAATAAAAAAGTGCCGTTTAAGGATAGAGATGTGATAAGAGAAATATACGAGATGAGCATAAAAAATGATTACCGCCGGCACAACTGCGCGCAACAATTGTAATCAAATATGCAGTAGGGGCGGCCCCCCCCTTACTCAATGATGAAATATTAAATAATAAAGGACAGGCACGGGTGCCCGTTTCTACGCAATTATCGTTATTTATTTTTTACGCAGTAAGAAATAAAAATTATGATTAATGATTTTTTAACCCTAAAAAAATTATTAAAACCGGATAAAATCTATAATCTATATTTTTTTAAACCGGTTAAAGGCTTTTCTCTTGATACGCGTACCCTTAAAAAGGAGCAGGCCTATATTGCTTTGAAGGGAGAGCATAAGGACGGCCATGATTATATCGCGGAAGCGGTAAGGAAAGGCGCTTCTCTGATTATTGCCCAAAAATATATTGCTGTGCCGCACAAGGTCCCGTTTTTTATCGTCGGCGACAGTTACCTGGCTTTGGCTAAATGCGCCCGGTATGTTCGTAAGTATAAGAATCCTTTTGTTTACGCGATAACCGGTTCAGTGGGAAAAACCACGACTAAGGAAATGCTGGCGTTTTGCCTGCGGGATAAATTCAAGGTTCTTAAAAATAACAAGACCGAAAATAATATTTTGGGCGTGGCTAAAACAATTTTTGCCCTTAACGATGAAAAAATTATGATTTTAGAATTAGGCACTAATCATCCGGGAGAAATAAAGACGCTTGCGCAAATGGCTTTGCCCGATGTCGGCGTCATTACTTTCATAAAACCGGTTCACTGGGAAGGATTTGGCAGCTTAAACGCCATATATCAAGAAAAAATATCTCTTCTGAGAGAAAACCGTAGAATAAAAGCCGTGCTGAACGCCGATGACAATTGTTTGCGAAAGGTAGATTCATGCAAAAAAGTTTTTTGGTTCGGCAAAAGTAACGAAAATAATGTATATGGCCGCTTGATCAATAGCAGCGCTAAAGAGTCGGTTTTTATAATCTGCGATAAATACGAATTAAAATTAGCCACGCCGTTTGCCGGTTTTATCTCCAACGCCATGGCGGCGATAGCCGCGGCCGGGATTAAAAATATATCTTTAAAAACGGCGGTGGGAAGTTTGAGTAATTTTAATGATTTCCCTAAATCGCGTATGGAGCTTAAGGAGATCAACGGTTTTACTATTATCGACGATTCATATAATTCCAATCCCTACGCTTTTTGTGAAGTCTTAAAAAGCCTCGGGTTTTTTCCCTATACGAAAATTGCCGTGGTGGGAGATATGCGGGAGTTAGGCGATAAGTCTATTTATTATCATAAATCCTTAGCCGGTTCGATTATCAAATCCCAATGTGCTTATTGCTTGACTATAGGCGATGAGGCAAGATATTTGAACGAAGAGCTTCGGGCTCGCGGCGGCGTCAAAGCTTTTCATTTTTTTTCCCATAAAGATATCGCTGATTTTATTAAAAAAGAAACACGCCGGGGGAACGAAGGGCGCGATAAGTATTTAATTTTTCTCAAAGGCTCAAGAAAGATGGAGTTGGAGAAAGTGATAGAGGAGCTTAAAACCGATAAAGCTTAATGGTTACTAAAGGTTACTGCTGGTTGCTATTGGTTACTAACGGTTGCCGGGGGCTTTACAACCTTTTGTAACCTTTAGTAACCGATAGCAATCATTCAAATATAATAAATTTATGATTTATCATCTACTCTACCCTTTATCAAAGTATATTTCGGTTTTAAATGTAACCAAATACATCACCTTCCGGGGAGGGTGCGCTTTTATCACTTCTTTTCTGCTGGTGATGTTGTTTTGGAAATTTGTTATCGCCTGGATAAAAAAACTCCAGTTTGTCGAAAGAATAGATATGTATGGATATAAACCGCTGGAGTCTTTATACTCCGAAAAAAAAGGAACGCCTACCATGGGCGGTGTTTTGATTCTTTCTTCTTTTATTTTGACAACTTTACTCTGGGCCAGGCTCGATAACTATTTTATCTGGGTAGTTATCCTGACGGCGTCTTTTCTGGGCGCGCTGGGTTTGCAGGATGATTTAACCAAAATCAAAACCGGTAAAGGCTTGACGCGGCGCGATAAATTATTTTCCCAGATTTTTATCGGATTGATTTTAGGTTTTTTAATAACGTTAAACCGGAATATCTCTACGACCTGGGATTTTCCTTTTTTTAAGCGGGTGGTAGTGGATTTGAGTTATTTTTACATTTTCTGGGTTGCTTTGGTTATTGTCGCCACATCAAACGCGGTTAATCTTACCGACGGCCTCGATGGGTTAGCAATCGGCGGAGTTCTCACTAACGCTTTAATCTTTACCGTATTCAGCTATGTGGCAGGCAATGTCAAATTTTCGCATTATCTTTTTATTCCGTTTGTTAAAGGCGCCGGAGAATTATCGGTGGTTTGCCTGGCGTTGATGGGCGCGGGCCTGGGATTTTTGTGGTTCAACGCACATCCGGCGGAAATTTTCATGGGTGACGTGGGGGCTTTATCTTTAGGGGGAGTTATCGGCATGATCGCGCTTTTTATAAAGAAAGAGTTTTTGTTGATAATCACCGGCGGCCTTTTTGTTATCGAAACCTTAAGCGTAATATTACAGATTCTTTCGGTGCGGCTGAGAGGCAAAAAAATATTTTTGGCCGCGCCCCTGCATCATCATTTTCAACTAATGGGATGGAAAGAATCAAAAGTAACCGTGCGTTTTTGGATTGTTTCGGCACTTTTTGCCGTGGCGGCGTTGTTGACGTTGAAACTGCGTTAACGCAGATGATCGCAGATTAGAAGAAGCTGATGATCGCTGATAAGATAATTAAATTATAAATTTCAATTACCGGATGACTTAATCGGTTTTTGTCCAGGTCATTAGAATTCTGGTTGTTGGTATTTAATTGTTATTCGGTGCTTGGAATTTTTGGTAATTATCTGTGATCATCTGTTGATTTTTAATCCGCGATCATCTGTATTACAAAAATAATAAAATGGACATCGATAGCATCAAAAAAGTAGGTGTGGTGGGATGGGGCCGGAGTGGTATCGCTCTTTGCGATGCTTTGCTTGCGCTGAAAAAAGAGGTTAAACTGACCGAGATTAAAGAGAAGGATTCATTCCATCCGTTGCCCATCACTCGGTATGGAGAGAGAGGCGTCCAATTCGAATTCGGCGCCAATAGCGAAAAATTTATCAAAGATTGTCAACTTGTTGTTTTAAGTCCGGGCGTAGATCCTTTGACATCGGACGTTGCCAGAATCTCTAAGGAGCTCGGTATTCTTTGTGTGGGGGAAGTCGAGTTTGCTTTTTGGCTGACCAAGGCAAAATTTATCGCGATTACTGGGACCAACGGAAAATCTACTACGACTTTTCTCACCTACCGGGCATTAAAAGAAAAACGCAAAAGAGTTTTCTTGGGCGGAAATATCGGCATTCCCGTTTCTTCCTTTGTTTTAAATACTAAAAAAGGCGATTTAATTGTTTTAGAGATAAGCTCTTTTCAATTGGAAACAATTTTAGAATTCCGGCCGCATGTTGCCGTGCTTCTCAACGTCGGCCCTAACCACTTAGACCGGCATCCGACCTTCAAGGATTACCTTAACGCCAAAATGAATATTTTCAAGAATCAAAAAAAAGATGATTGGGCAATTATCAATAAAGATATGCGTTTGCGTTCCGATGTGGAAAAAAATATAAAAGCAAAAGTTTTGTATTTTTCCGATGAGTTTGATAACGCGAATTATTCGTGCGCTTGCCGGATAGCAAGCATTTTTGATGTGGCTAAGGCCGATTGCGTAAAGGCATTTTCGGAATTTAAGGGATTGCCGCACCGGATGCAATTCGTGAAAAGAATCAACGGCGTTACTTTTGTGAATGATTCTAAATCTACGAACCCATCTTCTACTATATGGGCGCTTAAGAACACCAGGGGGAAAATTATCCTGATCGCCGGCGGAAAAGATAAAGGCGTAGATTACGATTTAATCAACCCTTATCTGGAAAAAGTCAAAAAGCTTAATTTAATCGGCCAGGCCGCGCCGAAAATAAAAAATGAATTGGGTTTACTCGCCGCTGTGGAAATTTTCCCGTCGCTGGAGGATGCCGTTGCCGCTTCTTTTGCGGAAGCGTCCCGGGGTGATACGGTCATTCTTTCGCCGATGTGCGCCAGCTTCGATATGTTTATGAATTACATGGATAGGGGGAGGAAGTTTGTCCAGATAGTCAATAGTTTAGGTGAATAATAATTAAAGACCAAAGACCGATGGCCAATTCATTTTAAAATGACAGAATACCTCTTAAAATTAAAAAAATCATTGGAAGGTAAATTGCAAAATATTAAAAAATTGTTTGCTAATCTTCGCATTTTTATTGCCCATCCCAGAAAAACGCTGGAGGCTTGTCCTCAACCCGATTATTTTTGTCAGGAAGACGGCGCCGATAATGAAGCGCCGCCGCGAAAGCCATTAAGCAAGGAGCGTCGGTTTATTTTTGGCGCAGTTTTTTTGCTTACTCTTTTCGGTATCCTTATGGTTTATGAATCTTCAAGCATGTATGCTTATAAAATAACTTCAGATTCCCAGTATTTTTTAATACGCCAGGTTGTTTATTTTGCCGTAAGCCTTGTTTTGTTTCTCCTGGCCTTGCTTGTCGATTTGGATTTTTTGCGCCGTCATAATAAGTTGTTTTTGGTTTTAACGCTGGTGCTTCTGGCTTTAGTGCCGGTTATCGGCAGGACCGCCGGCGGTGCTACCCGCTGGTTTAAACTCCCGGGTTTTAATTTACAGCCGTCGGAAATATTGAAAATAACTTTTTTATTTTACGCCGTAGAGTATTTCAGGAGAAAAGGGGTTTTGCTCAGAAGTTTTTACGGAGGGCTTCTCCCCTTAGGGTTGGTGATGGTGGTTATCTGCGGCCTGCTCCTTTTGCAGCCGGACTTAGGAACAGCGGTATTCTGGATTGTTTGGACGATGCTTTTTCTGGTTTTATATCGCGCCAGGGCAAAGCATATCGTGCCGCTCGTTGTTTTGGCGCTAATCGCGTTATTTTTTCTGATTAAACTTCATCCTTATCGTTTTAGGCGGATAACCGCCTACCTTAATCCTTTTGCCGATCCGCAAGGAACAGGGTTCCAGCTTGTTCAATCTCAGATTGCTTTCGGTAATGGCGGTCTTACGGGCGTAGGGTTGGGAGAGGGAATGCAAAAATTATTTTTTTTACCGGCGGCGCACACTGATTTTATTTTTTCTATTATTGCCGAAGAATTTGGGTTTTTCGGTTCTTTTGCGGTATTGGCCTTGTGTTTTACAATTTTTTATAAAATGTTCAATATCGCCAGATTCGCCGTCAGCGAATCGCGTCGCGCGATTCTATTAGGGATAACTTTTATATTTTTTTTAGAAATACTGGGGAATATCGGCGTGGCCTGCGGCCTTTTTCCTACCAAAGGCTTGTCGTTTCCTTTTTTGAGTTACGGCGGCAGTAATTTGATCGCCCATTATATACTTCTGGGGTTATTTTTTAACGCGTCGCGTCCTTATGAAGAGAAGATACGCGAAGTTGCCGGGAAGATGGAGCCAATGCTGGCAGATTGACGGAAGGATCATAGCGTCAAAAGGGCAAAGCGTCAAAGTTAAAGAACCGCCCTGGCACTCTGATACTTTGGCGCTTAGAGATTATTTAGGTTAATACATGAAAACATTATTGGTTTGCGATAGGAGCGGAGGACATATTTTCCCTGCTCTTGTTTTTGCGAAGGCTTTTGAGAAAGAAGGAGAGGTTTGTTTTTTTGCCACCGCCGAGTCGTTGAAAGGTTATATCAGGGACAGGGGATATAAGGTATGGGGAAAAGTTTTTAAAAAGAGAAATATTTTTTGTGAAGCATTATGGCGGTTTAGCGAAGCGGTTTATATTTTGTTGTTGGTCAGGCCAGAGCGGGTTATCGGTTTCGGAGGAAGGGATAGTTTTTTTTTACTTTTTTTCAGCTCTTGTATTTTTATCCCGACGGCGGTTTATGAACCTAACGCCGTTATGGGCGCGGCAAACAAGGCGCTTTCTTTTTTCAGCCGCAAGGTGATATACGGTTTTGATGCCGGCGATAACCGCGATAAAGCTTGTGTCGTCGGCGTTCCTTTAAGGGAAAATATAAGAAAGATAAACAGGGATGAAGCGAGAAAGCATTTGGGTTTAAACGGTAAACCCGGGATTTTATGTTTTGGCGGAAGCCAGGGCTCAGAATTCCTGAATAAAAATTTTATAAAACTCGTCGCAGAGCTGGATGAGGAATTTTTGATCATTCATCTTACCGGCAAGAATAATTATCGCGAATGTTTGGCGATGTATGAAAAAATAGAAAAAGCAAAATTTATAAAAGATTTTTATTACGATATGCAATATCTTTACAGCGCGGCTGATCTGATTATTTCGCGCGCGGGGGCTTCGACCCTGGCGGAAATTTCCTATTACGGAATACCGCCAATATTGATTCCCTATCCCGCGGCCGGCGGGCATCAAAAAGCCAATGCTTTGTATTTTGAAGAACGCGGCGCCGCCCGTGTCTTTACGCAGGACGATTTTAATTTTGCCGATTTTAAACTTCGCGCGGGAGAATTGCTTTTCGATGACGCGGTAAGAAATGGCATGATTGCCAATTTGGCAAAAATAAAATTAGCGGTAGCTTGCGATGAATTCGGCGAGAACATTGGGCGGATGCTGAAATAAATAATAGATAAAAGGCAAAAACAATAAAAGATTCTAGTCCACATATTTCGCAGCCCCGTTACCATAGATAATCTATTTAGGTTCGGGGCGTCCCGCACCTAAATATTTCATTCAGGGTAACGGGACAGATTTATCGGAAAAATCAATGGTTAAAAATATTTTAAAGATAAAAACGTTATTGACTGGTTTTGCGGATTATACAGAAAAAAATCATAAAAAATCTGTAAAAATTAATCTGAATAATCTGATTAACCTGTGGACTAAGGTATTTTGTCAATTTTTTTTATTTTGTATTTTTTGTTCCATTATTTGTTTCGCGCAGGAATCTGATTTTAAGGAATTAAAGTGTGATCATTTCATTATTTATTATTCTCCGGCGGTGGGCGATAACTATGCCTATGGCATAAGGGATATCGCGGAACAGTTTTTCTCCCGGATTACGGAGGAATTCAACCTCATCAGGGGTAAGCTTTGGCTTTGGGAAAACAGGGCAAAAATTTATGTCGCCAGGGACCGCGATGATTATTCCCGGCGTTTTAATTGCCCCCAATGGTCCGGGGCGTGCGTCGATTACCGGGAACGCCTGATTTATACCTACCCGAATCAGAATCGATTTTCTGCGATATTGGCGCATGAGCTGACGCATATAATTTTCCGGGAGTACGTCGGCGAAAAGAATTTTCCTTTATGGCTTGATGAAGCTGTCGCGATGTATATTGAAGATAAATATAATAACGGAGCCCATCAGGGATATCTACCGGCCGCGAAAGTTATGATTAGAGATAATAACTATATACCTTTTGAAAAATTGAATAAAATCGACGGTTTATTTTTAAATAGTCAGCCTCAAGAATATGCCGATATTTTTTATATTGAATCTTTCTCGCTGATTAATTTTATGATCAAAGACCGCGGCCGGGATACTTTTAACTATTTTTTGTTTTGTTTGCGCAATGACGCAACCCTGGAGGAAGCCCTGATCAAGTCATTCGGAGTATTCACCACTATGAAAAATCTGGAGGACGGATGGAAAAAATTCTATCAGGAGTAAAAAATATTCATTTTATCGGTATCGGCGGCATCGGCATGAGCGGTTTGGCTTTACTTTTAAAAGATAAGGGTTTTCGGGTTTGCGGTTCGGATATACAGGATAGTCCTACGGTCGCGATGCTTCGCCGGGAAGGTATCGATATTTTTATCGGCCATCGAAAAGAAAACATCGCGCCGGATACCAATTTAGTCACATATTCTTCGGCAATCAAAGATGATAATTCCGAACTTATCGAGGCTGGCTGCCGCGGCTTGACGATCCTGAAACGGGGCGAACTTTTAGGATTGCTTACCTGGGATAAAAAAACTATTGCTGTTGCCGGCAGCCATGGTAAAACCACGACCACGGCTTTTACGGGCTATCTTTTGACCGCCTTGGGTTATAAACCGACGGTATTTGTGGGGGGGGTGCCCCTGAACTATTCTCGTAGTGCCTGGTGGGGCGATGAATATTTTGTGATTGAGACCGATGAGAGCGACGCAAGTTTTCTGTACTATAACCCCCTGGTTTCTCTGATTACCAATATTGACGCGGAACATCTTGACTACTATAAAAATATTGAAAACCTGAGAGCGGGCTTCCAGAAATTTGCCTATCAGACTAAAGGCAAAGTTATCGGCTGGGGCGAGGACCCTTATTTACGCGATATTATCGTCAAGGCTGACGGCTGGACTTACGGTTTTAGCGACAGTAATAAATTCAGGGCCGATGATTTTTCTTTTGACGGCCGGTTCAGCAACTTTTCTTTTTTTATCGATAACAAGCCGGTTTCCCGGGTAAAAATACCTCTGCTGGGCGAACATAACGCGCTTAATTCTTTAGCGGTTTTGGGTTTTTTCCATTATCTGGGCGAAGACCTTGCCCGGGTCATAGATTTTATGGCCGATTTTAAAGGGACTAAGAGGCGGTTTCAAATAAAAGAAGTTGTTCAGCAGGTTACTTTTGTAGATGATTATGCGCATCACCCCTCGGAGATTCAAGCGGTTTTAAAGGCAGCCCGCTTGCTTAATCCGCGTCGTCTGGTGGCTATTTTCCAGCCCCACCGTTTTTCCCGGGCGAAAGCATTGTGCGGCGAATTCGGTTCCTGTTTTTCCTGCGCCGACGAAGTTATTGTTACGGATATATATTCGGCGTGCGAAAAAGAGATCGAAGGGCTAAGCGGTCATATTCTAGCCGGGGAAATAAAGAAAAAATCATGTAAATCAGTAAAGTATGTTCCGAAAGATAAGTTGATAAAGACAGTCCCGCTTTATCTGGAGGAAGGGGATATCGTGATTGGCCTGGGGGCGGGAGATATTAATATCTTGATGGATGGTATTTTGGAGGAATTTAAGAGAATTAGTAATAACTCCATCAAAAATAATATGAAAGAAATTTGAAAAGTTGCGAGGAGATTGGTTATCAAAGATCTTCAGATACGGAATAACGTTGATTTAAAACAATATTCATCCATAAAAATAGGCGGCAAGGCCAGGTATTTTTGTATCGTCGAGTCTACGGATGATTTAGCTGCTTTCTCAAGGCAGAATGAAGAGCGATTCTATCTTTTGGGCGGCGGTTCCAACCTGTTGATCAAAGATTCTTTGATAGAGAAACCGGTGATAAAACTGGGAAAGGAATTTGATTATATAAAAGATGACGGCGGTCTGATAGAAATCGGCGCGGCGGCTTCTTTGAGAAGTATTCTGCGTTATTGCATTGAGCATAACCTTGAGGGATGGGAAAATCTGGCAGGAATACCGGCAACTCTGGGCGGGATGTTGGCGATGAACGCTTCGGCTTTCGGCAGGGAGGTGTCATCTTTTTTAAAAAAAGCCCAAATTCTGGCCGGCCGGGGAACCGTGAAAATTTTGGATAGAACCAATATCGAATTTGGCTACCGGCATTCTTCTTTGAAGGATAAGATTATTTTACGCGCCTGGTTCGAATTGAGAAACGGGCAGGGGGTGCGTTTACGCATAAAAGATTTCCTGGCGCAGAGGCTGCAGAAGCAGGATTTTGGTTATCCCAGTTGCGGATGCGTTTTTAAAAACCCCGTCGGATTGGCGGCAGGGTTTTTAATTGATTCATGCGCCCTTAAGGGTTCGCGTAAAGGCGGCGCTCAAGTTTCGGATAAGCATGCTAATTTCATAATTAACGTCGGCGGCGCCGTTTATGATGATGTAGATTATTTGATCCGTACAATAAAAGATAAAGTTTTCCAAAAACACAGCGTATTATTGGAAGAAGAGATCCAGAGGTGGGTGTAACCTGTAGGGGGCGGGCATGCCCGCCCCGTTAATAAAATACGGGAAAATAATAATTTATCGATTGTCGTCAGATTGTTCAAATCTGACATTTTTGAAATATAAATCAACGGGTCAGGCATGCCTGACCCCTACGAGATATTAAGTATGACCGGTATCGGTGATTTGAAAAATATTAAAGTAGGCGTCTTGGGCGGCGGGGTTTCCAGTGAGAGGGAAATTTCTCTTATCTCCGCCAATGAGGCGTTGAAGGCATTAAGGAGGCAGGCCGTTGACGCTATTTTTATCGATATAAATACTTGTGATAAAGAAAAAGTAAAAAATCTTCTTTCTTGCGGTATGGATGTGGTTTTTATTGCTTTGCACGGCGAGTTTGGTGAAGACGGCAGGATACAACAGATCCTGGAAGAAATGAATATCGCCTATACGGGTTCATCGCCGCTGGCGAGCTCTACGGCAATGAATAAGATAAAATCTAAAGAAATATTTTTTAAGGAAAAAATTCCTACCGCGCATTTTACGGTTTGGCAGGAAGGATCGCCGGTTTCTCCATCGATGGGATATCCCGTAGTAGTTAAACCGCACCTCGGCGGTTCAAGCATAGGATTATCCATTGTTCGGAACGCGCAGGATTTAAATCCGGCTTTAGACAAAGTTTCAGCGTTAAATAATAAGGCGGTTCTGGAAGAATTCATACCGGGAAGGGAATTAACCGTAGGTATTTTAGAAGAAAATCCTCTTAGCGTGATTGAGATAGCGCCTAAGACAGGGTATTTTGATTTTACCGCAAAGTATAGCGATGGCTTGGCGGAATTTATAGTTCCGGCTAAGCTTGCGGATGATATCCGTAAAATAGTTCAGGCGGTTGCCTTGAAAGCGCATAGGGCTTTAGGGTGCCGTCATTTTTCCCGGGTTGATATAATTTTAGATAAAAATAATTGTCCGTACGTGCTTGAGGTGAATTCTATACCGGGTTTGACTACGCATAGTCTTCTGCCTCTGGCGGCAAAACATTGCGGTATAAGTTTCGATGAGTTGATTTTAAAGATGACCTTAATGGGGCTAAATGAGAAAAGGAAAAAAAGCTAACAGGGCAAATTTCAAATTAGATTCTCGGTTGATCAAAACCGCGCTCGTTTTTATTTTTTCTTTGTTTTTGCTTAGCTATTTGTATAAAACAGCGGAAACGTTTTTGTCGCAATCCAATACTTTTTTGGTTAATGAAAACTGTGTCAAGTCGAATGTTGTTTTAGACAAAAACACAAAAAGGGAGATTTCCGGAAAATCTCTTTTTTCTTTAGACGCGGGAAAAATCCGCCGGATGCTGCTGGAAGGCAATCCTCTATACCAGGAAGTGTGCGTTTTAAAAGAATTTCCCGCGACAGTTAAGATACTGATCAAGAAGCGCCGGCCTTTAGCGCAAATTAAAAATAGCTTATTTTATCTTATTGACCGGGAAGGCGTTATTTTAAGCGGCGGCAGCGCCGAGCCGTTTGATAATTTTGTTGCCATAGACCTGTATGACCGGGCGCGGAAACTTGATCCGGGCGATTTGATCAGAGACAAACGGCTGGAATACGCATTTATTTTATGGGAGGCGTTTCAAGGTAAGGATGTGGTTAAGAGGTTTGTCATAACTTCGATTAACGCGACATCTCTGCCCGCTTTAAGCTTTATGATCGGCAGCAAAGACCGTCCGGAAGAAACAAACGCGGTAAAGGTTATTATCGGCATCGATGACGTCGAACATAAACTTTTTATTTTCGATAATTTAGTGAACGAAAAATTAAAAGGAAATCTGGCGGGCGTAAAATACATTGATTTGCGGTTCAAAGAAGGATACATCGGAGTGAAATAGAGAGGAGAAGAAACCGAAGGATGAAAGATGAAAGACGAAAGAAAAATAGAAAAGATAATTAATAGTAGGGGCCGGGCCTGCCCGGCCCTCTAATAAAAATAACAATTTATCCGATGAAAATAATGTTAAAAATTATTTAGTATAGGGCGAGGCAGGCCTCGCCCCTACGGGGTTGTGAAGGGTTAAATGATGAAAGGTATTTGCGGTTTTGATATCGATCGCGATAAAACTTTTATTTCTTTAGCTTCTCTCGAGAAGGGGAAGCTAAATTTTATTAAAGAAATATCGTTGTGTGTGCCATGGGAAACCGACATCGCCGATTTTTTTAGGAAAAATTGCGACACGTTTAACGCGCAAATAAAAAGTCAGGAAAAAGAATTATCACACCGGTTTTGCGATATTTATATTAATTTGCCGCCGGCTTGCGAAAACCACAGCATCGTAGAAGAAGTTGTTCCTTTGAAGCGAGTAAAAAAAATAAGCGCCAGGGATATTGTTCGGTCTAAAAAGTATGTGGAAGACGTTTTTCTGGATTGGGATGATTACTGTCTTCACCATTTTGTGAATAATTATGAGATCGATGGGGTTGTCCACCGGATGCCTCCCCTGGGCGTATGGGCAAGAAAAATCAAACTTAATTCCCATATTTTCTGGATTAAGGATAGCGTACGCCGCGAAGTGGGAGAACTTTTTGCCAATTTCGACCGGCGCTTGGTTAATTTTACGGCGCACGATTTTGGTATTGTTGCGATGTTTCTATGCGATTGCAAAACCGAAGGCGTAGAAGCGGCTTTAAGCATCGGCTATGACCACAGTCGTGTCGTAGCATGTTCACAAGGCTCGGTGGATTGCGTCGGCGAGTTTGATTTTGGAATTAAAAAAATTATCGAAGCGCTGGAAAAGAATTTCCTGTTGTCATTTAACCTGGCGCAGAATATTTTCGACAATTATGCGTCGTTTACCGAGGTGCCACCTGCCAAAGAGATAAGTATTAGAGACGGCAGCACGTATATGAATTTGAGTACAAACGCGATCAACAGTTTTTTGAAGATTTATATCAAGGGCCAGATTGAAGCGATGGTTTCAAGCATCGGCGGCAAAGTCAGCGCGCCTTTTTCGCTCTATTTTTTAGGAAGGCTGAACGGTAAAGAGGGTTTTTTTTCTTTCGTAAAAGAATTACTGCCTTCTCAACTTGCCGTTTCTTCTTTGCCGCAGGGTCTCTTGTCTTCTTCTTATGGGTGTATACGCTATGGGCTAACCCGGTTTTTAGAGCGGGGGAAAAGCCAAACAATCCGGGAGAAGATTGCGCAGATTTATAGAGAATACTTTTGAGCGCGAAAGCGTCAGAGCGTCAAAGTGTCAGAGAGCCAGATGGAGTGTCGGAGCGCTACAAGGGGTATACTTTGACACTATGACACTCTAGTGGGGTTTCAAGGTTTGAACATGGATAAAACTACCGCTTACGAAGAATTTTTTAAAAGTTTTCGGGTGGCGCTCAATAATGTTTCGGTCTATTCCACGGAGCATCCGCTTTTTCGCAAATCCGTGGATGATCTAAGAAAAAAGACCGATTCGCTTTTTGAATTTGCCTGCCCCATCAGAATAGGTTTTACTTCGTCTTCTCTGATGATTGATGGCCAGTATTGGGAGAAGGTAAAACTATATGAAGAACTGGCTCAACTTTTTCATTCCCGGAAAATAAAAAGCCTGGAAATAAAAAAGGGCGTAACCGCGCAAGAGTGGGATTTATTTTTATCCGCGGTCGGTTTGTCCGCTAAGAATACATTCAAGGAAGGAGGCATGGCTTTTATCCTTGGAAAAAATAAAATTAACAATATTACCGTGGAGGAATTGGATTATTCACAGTTTTTAAAAGGCGAGGGGGAGGAGTATAAGGATATCTGGGGATATTTACTCAATAAGGCGGTGGAGAACCAGAACGCCGGAGAAATTGGCGAATTAGCCGATAAGTTCGGCACAATCATCGAAAAGTTTAAGCTGAAAGATTTTACAGAAAAGGAAGCGCTCAAAGATGTTTTAAAGAAATTCTTCCTATTTCTAAAAGACAAGCATAAGGATAAATTCAGCCAATGCTCGAAAGATTTTATTAAATTAATTATAAAAAATAAAAATAATCTGGGAGAAACTAATGTAAACAAAATAAAAGAAATCTTAGATACTTTTGAAGCGGATGATTTTGCGGATACTCTTTGGGATGGGCTGACCGGCGATGATAATTTTGATTCCACGGCGTTTGGCTTGTTCGCCCAGCTTATGGATAAAACGAAACAGGAGACCGTAGCCGCTTCCTTTTCCGCTAAGTCCGCCGGCCATCCCGCGATAAAAAATAAAACGGCGGCGCGGAAAAAAATGAAAGAATTACTATCCGTCGAATTTTCGCCGGTAATTTCCGGAATCTATCGCAAGGTTGTTGCTTCGCTTTATGAAGAGCCGGAATCCCGCAACGATTTTGTTTTTGAACGTTCCACCCTTTATGACAACTACCGTTGTATTTTGTTGAATCTTCTCGCTCAGGAAAATAAACGCGTTAAACTCGATATTATCTTAAAAAAGATTTCCGATGAGTGGGATAATATAATAAATACCGGGAATATTGATTATCTAACGCAAAGCCTGATTGTTTTTAACGAGAAAAATAAAGGAATCAGCCAACCGGGGGATATTTTTTTCGTTCTCTATAATAAACTATCTTGTTTTCTGGAAAATTATGTTCTGGAAAACAGCGATACCCGGCAAGCCGGACTTTTAAGTGAACATCTGGCAGTCAGCTCTTTGGGGGTTGAATTCTATCTGGATAAGATTTTTAAACAAAATAGGGTTGATTCCCGTATTCTGCGGTTATTCTTTAAGTTTTTCGGCAGCGATGGCGACTTATTTTTAAAGAAAATAAGAGAGAAAATTTCCGATACAGCTTTTATCAGAAAACTTATCGGTGCGGCAAAAGATGTCAACGCATCTTCGGCGCGGGAGTTTTTCAAAAATATTTTTAATTTAACGAATGATTTAGCCAAGATAGAGATATTGGGGATTATGGGGGAGAGCGAAGCTCGCGACGCAGATTTTTTATTTTCGGTTCTGAAAAAAGAGAGTTTTCTTTTAAAGAAAGCGGCGCTTTCGGCTATAGCTAAAGATTCAAAACTTATAGAGGAAGCAATGCGGTTTATGTTTTGCTACCCCAATAAATTCGGGCTGAAAAATAGGATTTTAGAAGAGAATATCGATATTGTCGCCGCGCTTGGCGTCAGAGAGGCGGAAAGATACCTCAACGATTTCAGCAAAACAAAATCTTTGTTTAAATGGAGACTGCGGCGCAAATCCCGTAAACTTCTGGAGAGGTGGAATGCTGGAAAAGATTGAAACTTTTTTAAAAAATTTCATCTCGGCATTTCAGATCGCTAAAATATATACGACCACTCATCCTAAATTCAGTGAATCTGCCGATACAGCGTTCGGCGATTTAGACGATATTCTTCGGAAAAAGGATGAGCTGATCCTCGGGATTGTGGGGGAAGAGCTGGCGTATGAGACGGAAATATTTTTTGAATTGAGCAAGAAACTTCGCAGTATGATTCTTTATTTAAAGGCCAGGGGTATTGAGAGGATAAGCTTTTGCCGCGGATTAGATAAACAGGAATTTATTAAATTTCTTTCCCTTCTTTCGGAGCAATCGGTAAATTTTGAAAAGAATCCGCAAAACTTGAGCCTTTTGGGCATCAAAAACATCAGCGTGGGAAAAATTACGGCGTCGCCGTCAGGCGGCGTGCCGCGCCAGGGAGCCGGGCAAGAGCCTAAGGAGGCGGCCGGCCCTTTCAAAAAATACGAAGATTCTTTGGACCGTATTACCGATTCCGTGGATTTTATCTTGGGGCAGGAAGACGTTGATTACCTCCAGCTACGGTTTAATATCGTGAATGTTATGGAAAATCTCATGACCCGGTACAGTGATTTTCTTAAATTAACCGCGATAAAAAAATACGATGTTTCTACTTTTATGCATTTATTGAATGTTTGCGTTTTAGCGATGTATTTTTCTTCCCGTCTCGGTTTTTCCAAAGATGATGTCGTGGATATCGGTATTGCCGCTCTTTTCCATGATATCGGCAAGGTTGATATTTCCCGAAAAATTATCGGCAAGGAATCGCGCTTAAGCGATGAAGAATTTGCTTTGATGAAGAGCCACAGCTACCTTGGTGCGGAGATTCTTTTAAGATATACCGACAGTTTAGGTTTTTTACCGGTGGTTGTCGCGTTTGAGCATCACGCCCGGTACGATTCAACCGGTTACCCGAAGTTATTCTTTTCTTACAAACCGCATTTGGTTTCTTCTTTAGTCACCCTTTGTGATGTTTACGACGCGTTGGGCCAGCGGCGCAGCTATAAGCGCGATTACGCGCCGAAGCTTATCTATGAAACGATGCTTAAGGAACAAGGGGGTTTGTTCGAGCCGAAGCTTTTTGATGAGTTTTTTAAAGTAATGGGCGTCTGGCCGATAGGCGCGCTTGTCGCTTTAAGCGATGGAAGGGTTGCCGTGGTGAGGGACGAAAACGGCGACGATATATTTTCGCCGATAGTTGAAACAATTGTGCTTGCGGATAAAAAAGAAATAATTAATTTAAAAGAACGTAAGGGCGCGTTAGAGATTTCTCGTTTCCTTAATCCGTTGACGGAGGGGAAACCATATCTACATTTGACATAATCAGGTTCGATACTTGGTTAAGGCTAGGGCTATGAAGCCGGTATGGGTAAGGGTAACGGTTAGGGCGTCGGCAAGAATAGATATGATTTTAAATTTAGCATTGGACATTTATCATTTTAAAATGAAAGAAGCTGAAAATAAAGAATTTTTTCAATGATAATTGATAAATGTTCAATGTCCAATTTAAAATGACAGGGATATTCCTAAAGCCTTAGCCTTAGCTTTAACCTTAATCCTAGCTTAAACAGGTATCATAACCGTAACCTTTACCGAGTTTAAAAGGGGGAGTATGAGAATAAGCCAGATATTAAAAGATAACAAAAGCGGAGTATCTTTTGAGTTTTTTCCGTATAAAACCCCTAAGGGTAAGGAACAGCTCCGGCAGGCGGTCAGGGCGCTTAAAAATTATAACCCGTTATATATGTCGATGACTTACGGCGCCGGTGGGGCTTCCCAGGAAATGACCAAGGAAGCGGTCTATATGTTTATGGAGGAAACCGACCGGGTGGTGATGCCGCATTTGACTTGCATCGGAGCGACAAAATCGTCAATCGATTCTTTGCTTGATGAGTATAAGACAAAAGGCATAGAAAACATCATGGCGTTACGAGGGGATATCCCCCGCGACGCGCCGGATTTTGATATTACGAAAGGCGAATTTGTTCATGCGCGGGATTTGGTTTCGTTCGTAAAGCAATACGGCAATTTTTCTATCGGCGTCGCGGTGTATCCCGAGGGCCATATCGAATCGGCGTCGCTTGAGGCCGACCTTGATTATACAAGGCGTAAAATAGATTGCGGGGCGGAATTCGCAGTGACGCAGATGTTTTTTGACAATACTTTCTATCATAATTTTTATGAAAAGTGCCGTGGCCGCGGGATAAACATTCCGATTGTACCGGGGATTATGCCGGTGACTGATTTGAATAAGCTTCGCCAGTTTGTTTCGATTTGCCGGACTACGATACCCGAAAGTCTCATAAAACAAGTCGAACCTTTTTTAAATAAACCGCAGGAAATGGAGAAGGCGGGTTTAGAATTTACCATAAAACAGTGCCGCGGCCTTTTGGCTAACGGGGTAAAGTTTTTACATTTCTTTACGTTAAATAAAGCAGAGGTAATAAAAAAAATAGTTGAGGCCATAAGATGAAAAAAAACATTGTTTTAATCATTATCCTGGCGGTAATGTTTATCGCTCTTTCGGCAAGCATAGCGTTTACAGTTTTCTTTTATAAAGACTATGGCCGGCGCAACGAAGATTTTTCCCGGCAGGCCGCTTCTTTGCAGGGAAAAGTTGATTCTTTTCAGGAACAACTTTCCGCGTTTAAGGAGAATATCGCTCAGTTGGCCGCTAAATTTACCAAATACGCCGATTCTTTATCGGCCGTGGAGATCAAGCTTAAATCCGACCGAGCGACAATCAATGATATTTCTTCGAAGATTACCGATTTGGAAAACGACATCAAGTCATGGCAGAAAGATTATTTTAAAGCTTTGTTGGAAACGACTCAGAAAATAGACGCGATAAAGGCCGGCGTCGATTTACTTAATAAGGAAACAGTGGCCAATATTGAATCGGAGATAACGCAGATTAAGAACCAGCTTAAGTCGGCGCAGATTCAAAGTTCGCTGAGGGTTATAGAAAAGAAGCCCACAGAGCAACCTTCCGCGCTCCCGGCGCGGGAATAGCAGTAATATTTTTCTTTTCTCGCGACAATCACTCATATCTAAATCCAGCCAGAGGCGGGCCGATGAGTCCGTCAAACTTGCCAATTATTTTTTTAGTTGCCTTGAGCATCTCGGAAGGTGGTTATTTCTTATCGAAGATTCTTCGGCCGTTGGCTTCAGAATCAAGGATAATTTATCCGGAAAATAAATTATCCTTGACATTTTATTAAACTAATACTAAAATAGTATTAGATGAAGTTGATAACGAAACACACGGATTACGCGGTAAGGGCGCTGGCCTATCTGGCGAAGCGACGGGGAAAATTTTTTTCTTCGCGTCGCATTGCCGAAAGCCAGAAAATACCATTGCCGTTTTTACGAAGAATCTTGCAAACTTTGATAAAAGAGCGGATTATCCAGGCTAAAGAGGGTATTGATGGCGGGAGCGCTATCCTGAAAACTCCGGAGCGAATAAGCTTGGCCGCGATTATGGAATTATTCCAGGGAAAAATCGAGTTTTCACAATGCATGTTTCGAAGGATAGTCTGCGCTAACCGGGCGAACTGCTCGTTGCGTAAGAAAATAAGATGTATCGAGCGTAAGGTTATAAAGGAATTCGAAAATATAACTATTCGGGATTTGATGATTTGAGGGTAATCGATGAAACGTAAGATAATTACTATCGACGAAGAAAAATGCAATGGATGTGGGGTTTGCGCTTCTGGGTGCCCGGAGGGGGCAATCCAGATAATCAACGGCAAAGCAAAGCTGGCCGCGGAGATATTCTGCGACGGGTTAGGGGCTTGTATCGGCCAATGCCCTGAAAAAGCAATCTCTATCATGGAGAGGGAAGCCTGTGCTTATAGCGAAAAAGAAACGATGAAAAATATTGCTCAAGGCGGGCAGGAAGTGATTATTGCCCACCTGAAACATTTGAAAGACCATGGCCAGAAAGAATACTTAAGGGAGGCGATGGATTTGTCAGCGGATAATAATATTAAGGTAAGTTTGTTAAAGAAAGGCGAGGCCTGTTCCTGTCCCGGGGTGGCAATGAGGGATTTTCCCGGCGAAGCGCAAATTGATGAGGCGGAAGACGGTGCGCGCAAATCTCAACTTCGGCAGTGGCCGGTGCAATTGCATCTGGTTTCGGCGCAGGCGCCTTATTTTCAGGGGAAAGATGTTTTGCTTTGCGCCGATTGTGTGGCTTATGCCGCTGCTGATTTTCATAAAGATTATTTGAAAGGCAAGCCGTTGGCGATTGCCTGTCCCAAACTCGACGGCGATAAGGAACGTTATATTGAAAAGATCGTTGGTTTGATTGATAAGGCGAAGATCAAATCACTGACGGTGATGATTATGGAAGTTCCCTGCTGCGGCGGTTTATTGTATCTCGCCCAGCAAGCTTGCGATAAGGCAAAGAATAAAATACCCATTACCTGTATTAAGGTGAGCCTTAAGGGCGGGATTGTAAGGGGCAATTAATATTTTCTCAGCGTCTTTGCCCCCTTCGGGGAGACTTCGCACTGGTAAGGTTAAGGTTTTAAGTTTTTAGTTTCGATGATACTTTTTATCAAGGAGGTTGATTAATGAAGAAAGATTTTTCCGCTAAAGTGATTTCTTTAAAAGATTCCGTTTCTTATGAACGCGATTCGATTGTCAGCCAGGCGATGATAAACCGTAAGGCCGGAACGGTTACCTTGTTCGCTTTCGATAGGGGGCAGGGTTTAAGCGAACATACCGCTCCCTTTGACGCTTTAATCAGCATTATGGACGGGGAAGCGCTCATCTCTATCGAAAAGAAGTTTTTTCGCGTCAGCCGCAGCCAATCGATTATTCTTCCCGCCGGCAAACTCCATAGCGTAAAAGCGGCGAAGAGATTTAAAATGATGTTAGTGATGATTAAAGGCGGGGATGATCGCTGATTTTTATCTGTGATCATCTGCGTTAATTAGGAGGTAAAAATATGTTTTGTCGACAATGCGAACAGACCGGCGGCGGTAAGGGCTGTACGGTGCAGGGTGTGTGCGGTAAAACCAACGATACCGCTATTTTACAGGACTTACTTATTTTTGCCTTAAAAGGCTTAGGATTTTACGGCGATAAGGCGCGGACTTGGGGGGTCAAAGACGCGGCGATAGATTTATTTGTCGCCGAAGCTTTGTTCGCTACCGTGACTAATGTTGATTTTGACCCCGTTGAAATCCAAAAGCTTATTTTAAAGGCGTATGAACATAAAGAAACGCTAAAGAAATTATTTCAAGAAGCGTATCGAGAGGAAAACGGCAAAGAATTTAACGAAACGGTTCCCGACGCCGCTAAATTTAAACCGCTTGATAGTTTACCGGGGTTAATAGCTCAAGGCGAGGGGGTGGGAATTTTGTCCGGCGCCGGTTTAGACGGGGACATCCGCAGCCTGCGTGAATTATTGCTCTATGGGATGAAAGGGATGGCGGCTTATGCGGATCACGCCGCAATTCTTGGCGCCGGCGATGAAGAAGTCTACGCTTTTTTTTACAAAGGCTTAACCGCCCTGGACGACGATTCTTTAAGCGCGAAGGCGTTAACTGCTCTGGTTTTAGAATTCGGTAAGGTTAACTTCACCTGTCTTAAGGTGCTGGATGGCGCGCACGTTCAGCATCTTGGTAATCCCGTGCCGACGAAAGTTTCTCTGGGCGTAAAAAGCGGCCCGGCAATCGTTATCTCCGGCCACGATTTACTTGATTTAAAGCAATTATTAGAACAAACCGAGGGTAGCGGCGTTAGCGTTTATACCCATGGCGAGATGCTTTCCGCTCACGGTTATCCCGCCCTGAATAAGTATAAGCATCTGGCGGGCCATTACGGGACCGCCTGGCAAAATCAACAAAAAGAATTCAGTGAACTTCCCGGCGCGATTTTGATGACGACTAATTGCATTCAAAAGCCGTCTAATTCCTATAAGGATAAAATGTTTACTACCGGCCTGGTGCGCTGGCCGGATGTGGCCCATATCGAGGCAAAGGGTGGCAAAAAAGATTTTAGCCGCCTGATCGCTAAAGCTAAAGAACTGGGCGGGTTTAAAGAGGGCCGCCCCGGAAAAAATATTTTAGTCGGTTTTGCGCACAAGGCTGTCTTAGGCGCTGCACCTCAAATCATTGAAGCGGTGAAGGGTGGAAAAATAAAACATTTTTTTCTTATCGGCGGTTGTGACGGCGCTAAACCGGGGAGAAACTATTATACCGAATTTGCCCAAAAAGTTCCTCAGGATTGCGTGGTTTTGACCCTGGCTTGCGGAAAATTCCGGTTTAATACGCTTGAGTTTGGCGATATCGGCGGTATCCCGCGCCTCCTGGATTGCGGCCAGTGTAACGATGCTTACTCCGCGATTGTGATTGCGGTTGCGTTAGCCGAAGCGTTTAAGTGCACGGTAAACGATTTGCCGCTTTCGCTGGTTTTATCCTGGTACGAACAGAAGGCGGTGTGCATTTTGATTACATTATTATCGCTGGGGATTAAGAATGTACGCTTGGGCCCGAGCCTACCGGTGTTTGTGTCGCCCGGGGTGCTTGAGATATTAGTGAAAAATTTCAATATTAAGCCGATTGCAAACCCGGAACAGGATTTGAAAGATATCTTAGGCCGATCAGCCGCGCCGGCGTAAAGCCTGGCTTATAAATAATCCTGCTTTTAAATAGAAAAATGAGGTAGAATATATATAGAAAATAGGAGTTGTTTTCGCGCATTATATAATCTTAAAGGAGCTAAATATGAAAAAAAGGATAGTATTTTTATTTACTCTGGCACTGATTGCCGGCGGTTGTTCTACCGTGGAAAACGTAACGGCGCTGAACCGGATAAATTCAACAAAGCTTTCGGTCGGCATGGATAAATCGGGTGTGTTTAAAATAATGGGCCACAGGACCAGGGTGATTCAAACAGATCTTTTTACTTCGCTGACCATCAACAATCCTTATCGTTCGGAAATATTGCAGGGCAAGGATAAAACTTTCGAAGTTTTTTACTACGCGACGGACGACCGGTACGAGGATGGTACCATAAGTGACGATGACCTGACTCCTTTTGTATTCGCCGATAAAAAACTTATCGGCTGGGGCCGGATTTTTCTGAAAGAGATTATCAAAAATAATGAAATCGGAACCGCCGGCAAAGCTAAAAAATCAAAATCCGGCGGCGCGGGATTCGGGAAAACTAAAAAAGGCAAATAATCATGATTAAAGTAAAAAAGGTAAGTAAAAAAATCAACGCTAACGTTATTTTGGAAAACATCGATTTTGAAGTAGAAGATAATATGATTTTAGGGTTAGTCGGCCCCAACGGCGCGGGGAAGACCACTCTTTTAAATATCATTGCCGGTATCTGGCGTCCGGATTCTGGCGATGTGGAGATCGACGGTGTAAGTCTCACCAGGGGCGGCGACGATATAAAAGGCAAAATCGGATATATCCCGGATACTCCGTTTCTCTATCCCCGGCTCACGGGGAGGGAATTCCTGATGTTCGTGGGTTCGCTTTATAAGCTGGACGAGCAAAAAATAAAACAAAAGATATCCGAATTAGAAAAGGCGCTGGAACTTACTTTTTGGCTGGATGAGATCATGGAAGGGTACCCCCGGGGTTTGAGGCAGAAAATGACTTTCGCGGCGATGCTGTTGCATTCGCCTAAAATCATCGTCCTGGATGAACCACTGCTTAATCTTGACCCGAAAAGCAGCCGGTTGGTCAAAGAATACTTACTGGGCCTGGCAAAAAAAGGGGCGTCGATATTGCTTTCCACGCATATTTTAGAGATTGCCGAAAAACTATGCCGGCGGGTTGTGGTCATCCACAAGGGGAAACAGATCGCTTCCGGGTCTTTGGCAGAATTGAAGGCTGCCGCCGGCGGCGCGAGTAATAATCTGGAAGATCTGTTCCTGGAGTTGACCGGCGGCGAGAAATACACCGAGCTTTTAAAATATATCTCCTGATTCAGCTGATCGCCTCCGAAGGAGGCTACCGGCTGAATTAGATGAATGAAAACCTTGCGGTTTTCAAACTTTCCCTTAACCCGGAAAATGCCTGCGTGCTTTGGGATAACCGATTATCTTATAGCTTAAAGAAAACCGGTTAGGTATGAGGTAATGGCTAGTGGATGATATTCCTCCGGTGGGTATATTTCCTTTTTTTCATCCGCGAAGCGGATGCCGGATATTTTTTGCGGAGCAAAAAATATGTTTGTTTTGAGCTGGCTTAACATTCAGTTTAAGATTTTAAATAATTCTTTTAAAAAAAACCGGAGAGAGTTTTTATGCGGGGATATCATGCACCCGCTTATTGTCCTTTTCGGCCTGGTTTTAATCTATATTTTTTTAACTACGATGTTTCGTTTCGTCGCCCAAAAAAGCCTGCCAGCTTTGGATTTTGCTTTTTTCTTTCTTTCCTTTACTCTCCTGATGTTCTTACCGTTGATTTTTTATAGCGCGGTGGTGATGACTCTTTCCTTTTTGTTCCAAAAAGAGGAAGTCTATTTTTACTTTTCTTTTCCGGTCAACCGGTTATCGATTTTTTCCGTGAAGTTTATCCAGGTGTATTTTTATACCTGCTGGATGGTATTTCTGGGCTTTATGACTTTTATCGCGGCGCTACAGAATTATTTTAATATCGGTTTAGCGACCTATCTTACGGCTGGTATCGGTTTTGCCGTATTTCTTCTGATTCCCGTATCCCTGGCCGCGATTACAGTCATCGTGATTTCGTGTTTCGTCTCTTTTGTCCGGGCGCGGGGGGTACTTACCGTTATCGGCCTTTTGACCGGCAGTATCCTGGTTGTTTTAATCCGGTTGATGCAGCCGGAGCAGGTCGTAACCGGTGAAGGAAAAATGCGCTTGCTTAATTTTGTGCAAAACCTGCACAAACCGTGGATGACTATTTTTCCCAGTGAATGGTTGACCGGCATGATCGTCGCGCAAACCCGGGGAGATACTAAAGGCATCGTGGCCAATTTTTCCGGTCTTTTTATCCTGGCGATGGCGCTGTTGGTTTCGCTGTATCTTTTAGCCAATCTTTTTTATAAACGTATATGGGAGGACGCGGCGGTGATGTCAGCGGTTGTTAATAAAAAGTTCAGCTGGCAGGCCTTGCTTAATATTTTTCCGCGTTCATTGCGTGGGTTTATCCGTAAAGACCTGTTAACTTTTTACCGGGATATCGTGGAGAAGGGTTCGCTCCTGATCTTTATCCCTTTAAGTTTTATCTATTTTTACAGTGTTTACCAGATTGATGCCGGCGCGCGCAAGGCCGGCGCCGACCCGATCTTTTCTTTCCTTTATATTTACCTCTTTAATTTTTTCTATTCTTCGGTAGTGGTCGCGGCATTAAGCGGCCGTTGGGTATTTCCCAGCGTCAGCGTTGAGGCAAACAATTTTAAATTGATTAAAAACTCGCTGATCCCTCTCGGTGATTTCCTGAAAGCGAAATTTCTTTTAGGGTTTATCCCGCTGTTTTTATTGGGCGAGGTTTTGACGGTAGTTTCCTGCCTTATCCTGCGTATAAAATTTATTTTTATCCTGGTTTGCGCGGTTACGACCGGATTATTGTGTTGGGGGGTTGTCCTTATCGCTTTGAGTTGGGGGATGCGGCAGGCCGATTTTTCGATTCAAACGCCTTTAGATTTCGCGTTAAGCGCGAAAGGGTTTTTGTGCCTTATCCGCGAACTGATTTTTGTGACGATTGTGATTGTTCTGGTGGGAGTCCCCGCCAATTATTTTCTTACCGACGGATTTTCCCGTGCGTTTACGCTGTCTCTGGCGGTAAGCGTTACGGCAGTTTTTGTTATCCTTTCGATATTGCGGGGTAATTATAAATCCAGCCTCAGTGAACTTTCCCGGAGAGAGATTTAGAAGAAGCGGATTAACCGGAAAAATACGCCGCGCGCCTCCCTAACTGTCCGCTTCGTCCGCAAAGCGAGGCGAGCCCGCTTCGATTCGTGTCCGCTTCGGCAAGCTGAAGGTCCTCGGCTTGCCTAGAGGCGAGCGAGACGGATCGAGTGAGATAAGCGAGCAGGCATTTTTTCGGTTGTGCATTGTTTTTCTAATGAAAGATTTATCCAAAATGGTATAATAATATTATGGTGCGGAAGTTGTTTTTACTCAGCGCGGTTATGCTATTGTCAGCCTGCGCTACTGTTTCTTACCGGCCGGGCGGCGTCGGCGCTTCGTCGGCCGATTTTATCGAGGTTAGCGATTTATGCGCGAAACACAGCCTGCGCTATGATTTTGATACCATCGACGATATGGTAAAAATATATGGCGGTGACAAAGAAATCCGCCTGATTTTGAATTCCGCCGCCGGTTATTGCAACGGTAAGATTTTTAATCTGGTAAAGCGGCCGTTCTATGCCGCCGGGAAAATATTTATCCCGCGCCAATTGGAAGAGATCATTTTTTTAAATGAAGATATTTATCAAAGGCCGGTTTTTGCCGTAAAAACCATCGTGATCGATCCCGGCCACGGCGGTAAGGATCCCGGCGCTACATCGGTTTCGGGGATGAAAGAGAAGGACCTTAATCTTAAGGTCGCCAAATATCTTGAAGAGGAGTTGAGCCGCCGGGGGTTCCGGGTTTTTTTGACGCGTTCCTGCGATATATTTCTTGAATTGCAGGAGCGGGTGGAAGTAGCCAGGAAACGTAATGCTGATATCTTTATAAGTATTCATTCTAACTCGAGCGAATCCCGGCGGCTTAACGGTTTGGAAGTTTATTATCTTACTCCTAACCGCCTCCAGAGCCAATCCCGGGCATTAGAACTTGCCCGGACAAGAGGATTGGACAAAGAATTCGGCCGGGGGGATATCCCGGTTGCCGGAGAGGCGATATTGTGGGATTTACTTTTGACAAAAAATTATTCGCTCTCCGTAACGTTGACTAATACGCTATATCAGTTTTTTAAAAATATGGGTTTTAAAATCGCGTTGCCCAAGCGCGCGCCGTTTTATGTGCTTCGGCTTGCCTATGTACCTTCAGTTCTGGTTGAGATCGGGTACCTGAGCAACCATTATGAAGAAAAAAGCCTTAGGAAAGATTATTATCAAAGGCAGATTGCCGAGGCGATCGCTTTGGGGGTAGTTTCTTTGAACAAACGGTATTCGTCATATTTGGCTTCTGCTGGAGATATCGCAAGAAAACATGATTCTTATTAAAATGAAATTTTAATAATGAGAGGGGAGATATGAAGAACAATCCTATCGGTATTTTCGATTCAGGCGTAGGCGGGTTGACGGTATTGCGGCAAATCGAAAAGGCATTACCGGGTGAGAATATCATTTATTTCGGCGATACCGCGCGCGTCCCCTACGGTAATAAGTCCCGGGAGACGATTGTCAAATTTAGCACGGAAAATATATTATTTCTTTTAAAGAAAAAAGTAAAAATTGTTGTGGTCGCCTGCAACACCGCTTCAGCCCTGGCGCTCGATTATCTGTCAGGGGTATTTAATATCCCTGTTTTCGGCGTTATCGAAGCGGGAGCGCGTTTGGCTGCGCAGGTTTCCCGCAATAAACGCATCGGCATTATCGGGACGCGTTCTACGATAAAAAGCTTAAGCTATGATAAGGTTATCCTTTCTAAAGAGCCAAAGGCTAAGGTTTATTCCCGTGCCTGCCCGCTTTTTGTGCCGTTGGTGGAAGAAGGTATTCTAAAAGGCAAACTGGTTGAGGATATTGTCGACATGTATCTTAAGGATTTTAAACACGCCGGTATCGACACGTTGATTTTAGGCTGCACGCATTACCCGTTGCTTAAAAAAGAAATATCCGGATATTTACGCGGGGTTAAAATCATTGATTCCGCGCAAGCCGTGAGTATCCATACTCAGGAGATTATCGCGCAATGTAATATTTTTAATAACCGCCGCCGCCGGGGTAGGGTGGAATTTTATGTTTCCGATGAGCCTAAGGGCTTTGCCAAGATGGCGAAGCTATTTTTAGGGCGGGAGATCGCGATACCGAAAGTAGTGAATGTGTGATCTATGTTTCACCGGTTTAGCTGGTTGAGCCGGTTTAGCCAGTTAAAAAATCATTTAACCGGCTAAACCTACTTAACCGGTTAATGTGCCCAACCGGCAAAACCGGCTAAACTTATTAATCTATGTATAAAATCAAAGTGATTTCTAATTTCAGCGCCGCGCACAGCCTGCGGGAGTATAAAGGTAAGTGCGAATCCCTGCACGGCCATAATTGGAAAGTGGAAGTTATTATTTCTTCCCGGGAGCTTGATCGGGCGGGTATGGTTATTGATTTCGGTGAATTAAAAATTATCGTCAATAGAGTTTTGGAAAAACTTGACCATAAACATCTTAACGAATTGGAATATTTTTCTGTTTCTTACGGAGGAAACGTTAACCCCAGCTGCGAAGAAATTTCCCGCTATCTATTTGAAAAATTAAAAGACGACATCGTGAAAAATAACTGCCGGCTGGACGAAGTGCGAGTCTGGGAGACGGCCAATTCCTGCGCGATTTATTCGGACGACACATCTCCTCGGCCGGCTAAAAAGCTTAAAAATAAAAAACTTTAACAATCCAACCTCGCCGGTACGCGATGAAAAAAAATAATAAAAAAGGCGTCATTCTTTTATCAGGGGGGCTGGACTCGGCAGTCACCCTTTATTACGCCCGGAGCCGGGGCTTTCGGCCGGATGCCTTGATTTTTGATTATGCGCAGAGGCACAAAAAAGAAATAGAATACGCGATAAAGCTTTGCCGTCTCAACCATATCGATTTTTACACAGCAAAAATAGATTTGGGTTGGACGAAATCGAGCCTTACTGATAGCAAGATTGTTGTCCCTCTGTCGCGCAATTTAAACAAAAAAGATATTCCTGCTACCTATGTCGCCGGCCGCAATATTATTTTTCTAAGTTATGCTTTTTCTTTAGCCGAGAGCATAGGCGCGGAGACTATTTTTATCGGTGCCCATACCTGTGATTATTCCGGTTATCCCGATTGCCGTCCCGAGTTTTTGTGGAATTTCAACCAGGCCGTTAATCTGGGGATGAAGGATTCGAAAATAAAGATTTCCGCTCCCCTGATCGATAAAAGCAAAAAAGATATTATTAAATTGGGTTTGAAATTAAAGGTTCCCTTCCGGTATACCTGGTCATGTTACTCCGGCGGCAAAAAACCGTGTCTTCAATGCGATAGCTGCCGGTTTAGAACCGAGGCGTTCCGGCGGCTAAACATTATCGACCCTCTTTTGAGAAAATAGAAATATGAGAGATGAAATAGCAGTTATCGGTTCCGGAGTGGGAGGGTTGGCTGCGGCAGCGCGCCTGGCGAAAAACGGTTATCGCGTCAGCGTTTATGAGAAATTGGATCGGTGCGGCGGCGTAGCCAATATTATCGAAGATAAAGGTTTTAAATTCGATACCGGGCCGTCATTGGTGATGATGCCGGATTTCTTGGAAGAGATTTTTCAATACTGCGGCGAGAATCTAAATGATTATTTGAGCTTAAAGATTTTAGACCAGTCCTATAAAATTTTTTATGCCGACGGAACGCAATTGAACATTTATCGGGATAGTGAAAGGACTAAGGAGGAAATAGAAAAAATAGAGCGGGGAGGCAGCCGGGGTTTTGACCGATTTCTACAAGAAGCTCAAGGCATCGACAGCGTGTTGCGCCCTTTGTTCTATCGGTGTTTTTCCGCCGGGAATATGCTCAGCCCGAAGTTTTGGAATATCGCCGCCGGCCTGAAAATGAATAAGTCATACTGGCAGGTAGTCTCGAAATTTTTTAAAAGCGTAAAGCTTCGTTACGCGTTTACGTTTCAGTCTTTGTTCGTCGGCGCGTCGCCCTTCTCCGCGCCGGGATTTTACAGCATCATAACTTATCTAGACCATCGCCAGAAAATATTCCATTCTTTGGGCGGGACGTATCAGGTTCCTTTGGCGTTTAGGAAGATGGCGGAAAAATTCGGCGCGAAGCTTTTTTATAACCAGGCCATAAAGAACATCAGAAAACAAGGTTCTGAATTTATCCTGGACACAGAACGCGGTGCGGTTAAGGCCGATAAAGTAGTGGTGAATGCTGATTATAATTATACCCAAAAATATTTGCTTGGCCGTAAGCTGACGCCTCGTAAATATTCCTGTTCGGCAATGATGATTTATTTAGGCTTAAACCGGAAAATTAAAGGCTTGGGACATCATAATTTTTTCTTCCCCGCTGATTGGCGAAAGAATTTGCGGGAAGTTTTTAACACAAAACTATTTTCCCAGGACCCATTTTTTTATGTTTATGTTCCTACCGTTACCGATCCATCGCTTTCGCCGGCGGGTAAGGAAACAGTTTGCATCCTGATTTTGGCGCCAAATTTAGAGAACCTGCGCGATAATATCGAAGAACACCGGGAAAGGTTACGCAATGCAGTCTTCTCGCGGATAAAAGATATTTCCGGCCAGGACTTAAAGGATTCGCTTGAGGTAGAACATAGATTTTACCCCCATGATTTCAGGAAATGCTACAATTTATATAACGGCGCGACATTCGGTTTTTCTCATAATTTAGTTCAAGACATCTTTTCCCTGCCGAAAAATTATGATCATTATTTAAAAGGTTTATATTACGTCGGCGGCAGCACGCAACCAGGCAGCGGTTTACCTTCAGTGATCGCCGGTTCCCGCATCGTAGCTGATTTGCTTTAAGGTTATAATATTGCGTTTTTCGGATTAACCTATAAAATGAAAGCAAAGATATCGGAAATATTTAAAAGTCTGCAGGGCGAGGGGATTTACCAGGGCCGGCCGCAGGTATTTGTCCGTTTCTACGGCTGTAATCTGGATTGTTCTTATTGCGATACAAAACTTATTTCTTATGAAGAAAAAGAGGTTGACGATGTTTTCCGGCAGATTGCCGGATATGACGGATATGGCGCGGTAGCATTGACCGGTGGGGAGCCGCTTTTGCAGGCCGGGGTGTTAAAGGTATTGGCGAAAAAAATCCAGGATAGTGGTAAGAAGGTATACCTGGAGACCAATGGGACATCGCCGGATAATTTAAAAGAAATTATTGATTGTGTCGATATGATTTCCATGGATTTTAAATTGCCGTCTTCCGGCGGCGGCCGGTCGTTTTGGGATGAACATCAGGAATTTTTAAAGGTTGCGCTGGGGAAGGAAGTATTTGTAAAGGCAGTTGTCGGCCCAAACACTCAAATAACCGATATTTCCCGTGCCGTCGAAATCTTGAATACGCTTAACGCAAAAATACCTTTTGTTTTACAACCACAGAATCCTTACGAGGATATTCTGGGGCCTAAGTTATTATTTTTCCAGTCATTTTGCCGTATGCATGGGGTAGATGTTCGGGTTATCGCTCAGATTCATAAGAAATTAGGTATAAAATAAAAAATATTCATATGCAGGCCATATAGAGAATGTAGGGAATTGCCAAGTAAATATTTTCTACATGTTCTATATGCTCTACATGCTCTACTATGTAAAAATTTCGGCGGTGATATCAACGATGAAAATTGATAAGATAAAAAAACAAGTGGAAAAAATAGTGGCAAGGGCTGCCTTTGAGTTGCCCGCCGATGTATCGCGGTTGATTAAAAAAGCATATAGCGTAGAAACCAATAAGCGGGCTAAGCAGGCGCTGAGATGGATTTTAGATAACGCGCGGATTGCTAAAAAAGAAAATCTCGCGATTTGCCAGGATACGGGGCTGCCGATAGTTTTTTTAGAGGCGGGCAGTGATATCCGGGTTTGCGCCCGGGATATTGAAGCCGTGAAGAAAGGTATCGAGTCGGGGTACGCGAAAAGCTATTTACGCGCTTCCGCCGTTGGCCCGCTTAAGCGCGGCGCTTCTTTTTATGGTGGCGCAGTTATCCATCTTGATTTTATCCCCGGGGTGAAAGGTTTAAAAATCACAATTTTACCTAAAGGATTTGGCAGTGAAAATAAATCGGCGTTGAAGATGTTTAATCCGACCGTTTCGATTGAAGCGATAGAAGATTTTATCGTGGACGCGGCCCGGCGCGCCGGGCCGGAAAGCTGCCCGCCGTTTATTGTGGGCGTGGGTATCGGCTCGACTGCTGACGGCGCGCTCCTATTGGCAAAAAAGGCTTTACTGCAAGATTTGGCGAAGCCGAATTTCGACGGCAATCTGGCTGCGATGGAGAAAAGAATTTTAGAAAAAATTAACCGTTTGGAGATTGGGCCGATGGGGTTAGGTGGCAAAACCACGGCGCTGGCGGTAAAAATTTTGAAAGCACCTACACATATTGCCGGTTTGCCGGTAGGAGTGAATATAGGCTGCCATGCGTTGCGGAGAGCAACGGCAGTGATAAAGTAGCGAGTGAGAGATAAGCTAGAAGTAAAAAATCACATGAAAATATTAAAGGTACCGTTTAAAAATAGGGAGATCGAGGGGCTTAAAGCCGGTGATGAAGTCTTATTGAGCGGTGTCATTTATACTGCCCGCGACCAGGCGCACCAACGGCTGGTTTCTTTAATCCAGGCCAGTAAAAAACTGCCCATCAATTTAGCCGGCGCGATTATTTATTATTGCGGCCCGACCGCCACGCCTAAGGGGAAAGTCATCGGTTCCTGCGGCCCGACTACTTCCCGCAGGATGGATGAGTTTGTCGAATCACTTCTGCGAGGCGGCTTGGCGGGGATGATTGGAAAAGGAAGGAGAAGCAAGGACGTAAGGCAATTGATTAAAAAATACCGAGCGGTTTATTTCCTAGCGCCGGCCGGGTGTGGGGCGTTACTGGCCAGGCATGTGGTTAAAAATGAACTCGTTGTTTTTGGCGATTTAGGGCCGGAAGCGATTTACCGGTTGGAAGTAAAAGATTTTCCGGTGATTGTGGGGATTGATTCCGCGGGTAAAAGCGTGTACGAAGATTTGTAACCGCAAAATTACGCAGATAAAAATTTCACCACAGAGGGCACAGAGCTCATAGAGAGATACTGCAGGATGAGGGAAGATGGATGAAGGATGAAAAACCAAAAGATTTACCACGAAGGCACGAAGTTCACGAAGAGAAACAAAATACTGCCCCCAGATTTCTCAAATAAATACAAAAAATAAATTTAACAACGAATCACGCGAATAGCGCGAATGAAAATATAAAAAAATTTCTCGCTAAGGCGCGAAGATCGCAAAGGTAGAAGAATTAAAAAATCTCGGGTGTCTGTATGGGAACTTTATTGGCAGTAGGGTTTTTAATTTTAGTTTGTCTTGTATTGTTGTTTGTATTATTTTCTTCCAATAGAAAGATAAAAGAGGAAATAGGTAAAATTCCGCTCCATCAGGAAAAATGCAATGTAGCTTACAAGAATGATATGATACCGGTGTGGGCTGGAGGAAATATACAAGCTGGCAGAGTGGCTTTTTATGATACATTTTTGGTGGTTTCTTTTTTGGGAACTACGTTTATACCTTACGATGATATTGAATCGTTTGAAAAGTCAGGACCCCATATTGATATAGTTCGTTATAATTCTAAGATAAAAATCAAAATATTCTCAAATTCTATGGATAAAGTGCTTGCAATACTTAATGGTCGTGCTTTGAGCGGAAAATAGAATTTGTTTTTAACGAGCTTTGCGCACTTCGCGTTTTTGCGGGAAAAAATTGTGGTAAAAATATTATGAGCGAAATATACGTAAGTACGGATATCGAAGCCGACGGCCCCATCCCCGGGGCTAATTCCATGCTCAGTTTCGGCTCCGCGGCGTTTAAGGCGGATAAAACCATGCTGGGGACTTTTGCTGCCAACCTCAAAACTCTTTCCGGCGCAAAACAGGATAAGGATACAATGGCGTTTTGGGCAAAGAACCCTGAGGCATGGAAGGCTTGTCATGAAAACCGGCAGGAGCCGCGCCGCGCGATGAAGGATTATTCGGTGTGGTTGAAAAGACTTCCCGGCAAGCCGGTATTCACCGCTTACCCTGCCGGTTTTGATTTTACCTATATATATTGGTACCTGATAAAATTTACCGGGGAAAGCCCGTTTTCTTTCTCTTCTCTGGATATAAAAACCTATGCCATGGCAATGCTGAAAAAAGATTTTCATTCCATACGCAAAAAAAATATGCCCAAGCGCTGGTTTGATGTGAGCCGCAAGTCCCATGTTGCCCTGGAGGATGCCATTGAGCAGGGGCTTTTGTTCTGCAACATGCTGGCGGAGAATATAGCTAAGGATGATTGATGGAAGGTGAGGGAAGGAAAAATATTTTCCCGCAAAGGCGCCCGCCTAGACGAGCCCTCGGCTTCGCCGCGAGGCGAGCTAGGCGAGGCTGGCAAAGTCAGCAAAGAAAAACCTAAAAATTTGTCCACGGGTTTCCCGGGGTACCGGGGAAGTCCAAGGTGTAATCTATATGGCCGCTTAGGCGGCTGACTTTCTCAGATTGTTACAGATTAAGAAAAAGGGTATGGAAAATATAAAAATGAAGATTATTCTTAGTTTTTTTTGTTGTTGGATATTTGGTGTTGGTTTGATTCCCGCGGCTTATCCCGCGCAAAAGCTAAAAATCGTCGAACAGCGGGGTAAAGGCCGGGTGCGATTGGTCAAGTATGATAACGGCGGCTGGCAGATTTTAGTCGACAATAATCCTTATTTTATTAAAGGATTATGCACCGACCCGATTAAGGTCGGCGAGCGGCTTACCGCGTCCAATATGTGGATGAATTACGATTATAACCACAACGGCATTAATGATGTTGCCTATGAATCATGGGTAGACAAGAATGGAAACAATATCCAGGATAAAGATGAACCGGCGGTGGGCGATTTTCAATTGATGAAAGAGATGGGCGCCAATACCTTGCGGATTTATCATCCCGATAACATCAATAAAGAATTGTTGCGCGATTTATATAAAAAATACGGGATTATGGTGATGATGGGTAATTTTTTAGGCGCCTATACGCGTGGTTCCGGCGCGAGCTGGGAAGAGGGGACCGACTATACCAACTCCAAGCATTTGGAGAGCATGCTTGAAGACGTCCGGAAGATGGTTGTTGAATTTAAAGACGAGCCGTATATCCTGATGTGGCTGCTGGGCAACGAAAACGACGCCGTAGGCAGTAAAGAAAATTCTACTTTCAACAATACCAATGCCCGCCAGCGCCCGGGAGAATTCGCGCGCTTTGTGAACAAGGTAGCCGAGATGATCCATCAACTTGATAAAAATCATCCGGTTGGCGTAAGCAACGCTCTTGAGGCGATGTTGCCCTATTATAAAAAATATACTCCGGCAATAGATTTTTTAGGATTTAACAGTTACACCGGGCCGTATGGCTTTGGCGCACTGTTCCGTAAGCCAAAATTTTTCGGGTTCGACCGGGCCGTGGTGATCACCGAATACGGCGGAGATTCCTGGGATAGCCGTAAGCAAAAAGAAGACGAAGATTTTCAGGCGTTTTACCACAAAGGCGCCTGGCGCGATATGGCCAAAAATTCCGCCGCTTCCGGCGGTTGTTCGGTCGGCGGTTTTGTCTATAACTGGCTCGACGGCTGGTGGTTTTGCGGCAAACTTGATGAGCACGATACCGTAATCGGCGCTTGGCAAGGGCCGATGAATGATGCCTGGGTTAATGACGAATGGCTCGGCGTTTGTTCCCAGGGTGATGGCAAAAACTCGCCATTCCTGCGTCGCCTTAAAAAGGCGTATTATTTTTATAAAGAGGAGTGGAATAAAAACTAAGAAACAAAGATAAAATATTTACCACAGGACATAGAGGGCACGGAGAATACAGAAAAACAAATATTTGCAACCACGAGATTACACTGATTTCACTGATAAATACAAGAAATATTAATCGTGAATACGAAGTTTACGAAGGGCATATTTTTAAAAATCTGGTTTTACTGGTTTTAATCTATCTGTGAAAATCTGTGTAATCTAGTGAGCCTGGCAGAGCCAGGCGAACGGGTGGTTAAAATATTTTTGTATTTTACCTTTGCGCGCTTTACGCTTTGGCGGGAAAAAATAATCCGTGGAAATCAGTGTTAATCAGTGGCTAAATAAAAGGAGAGTATAATGAAACGTAATGACAACCGATTGTTCGACCAGCTAAGGAAAGTCAACATCACCAGAAATTTTATCAAGCACGCCGAGGGGTCGTGCCTTATCGAATTCGGCAATACCAAGATTATCTGCACCGCGTCGGTGGACGAAAAAGTCCCGCCGTTTTTACGTAATTCCGGCAAAGGGTGGTTGACCGCCGAATACGGGATGCTGCCGCGCTCTACCAATACCCGCATCCAGCGCGAGCGGGATAAATTATCGGGGCGCACCATGGAGATACAACGTTTGGTGGGCAGAGCCTTGCGCAATGTTACGTTGATGAATAAAATCGGCGAGCGCACCATTGTCATTGATTGCGACGTGATGCAGGCTGACGGCGGCACGCGCGTGGCATCGATTGTGGGAGGATTTGTGGCTCTGGTTGATTGCATGGATAAACTTTATAAATCAAAAAAAATCCCGGAAATATGTATTACCGATTATTTAGCGGCGATCAGCGTGGGGATCATCAAAGGTAAATACATGTTGGATCTGGATTACGATGAGGATTCTGCCGCGGAAGTGGATATGAATGTCGTGATGAAATCAAGCGGAGAATTTATCGAGCTGCAGGGAACCGGCGAGCATGGATCGTTTAACGAGAAAGATCTAAGCGACTTGCTGGCTTTGGGCAAGAAGGGCATTAATGAGATTATCGCGATAGAGAAGGAGTTATTTAAGGGGATAGTTATTTAAATTAGTTTAGCCTGCTTGGCCGGTTGAGCCAGTTTAGCCCGTTAAATGTGTTAAAAGATTCATTGTTAACTATGCAACCGGCTCAATGGACTCAACGGGCCCAACACTTTATAAACTTATGACATCTTTTTACTGGGCGGGGTTGGCCGCGTTAATTTGGGGTTTTGTTCCGTTGCTGGAAAAATTAGGCCTGGCTAAAGCCAGCGCCCTGGCCGGATTGTTTTATCGTTCCCTGGGGGTTCTGCTGGGATTAGTCCTGTTGCTCCCTTTTATGGTTAAGCCTTCGGAGATCAAATCCGTCGGCGCCAAACCGATGGTATTGCTTATTTTGGCCGGGTTTATGGCCAGTATCCTGGGCCAGATTTGTTTTTATAACGCGTTAAAATCCGGCGACATTTCCCGCATCGTTCCCATCTCCGGCAGTTATCCGTTTCTGACCTTTTTAATCGGCATTATCATTTTAGGCGAAGCCTGGACGCCGGTGAAATTTGTGGGGGTGATTTTGATTGTTGCTGGGATTTGGATTTTAAAGATAGGATAAAGGGGAACTGCGAATTTTGTCCACAGACTTCCCGGAGTACCGGGGAAGTCCAAGGTGTAGTCTATATGGCCGCCTAAGCGGCTGACTTTCTCAGATTGGAAATATTTTTTTCCGCCAAGGCGCCCGCCTAGACGAGCCCTCGGCTTCCCGTCTCGCTCGCCTCGCGGCGAAGCCGAGGGCCGAAGACTCGCCGAGGCGGACGCCGCAAGGCGAGCTATGCGAGGCTGGCAAAGCACGCAAGGGAAATGATAATTATTCGCAAAACTTTAAAGTCTTGATATATTTAATCTATGTGTTATCCTATGTGTACGAGGAGGTGTATAGCGATGCGTACAAATATAGTATTAGACGATAATTTAATTAAGAAAGCTTTAAAAATATCTCATGCCCATACCAAGAAAGAGCTGATTGCGACTGCTTTGTTGGAGTTTATCAGAAACCACAGTCGTTTAGATCTAAGGGAATTAAGGGGAAAAATATCTTTTAGAAAAGATTATGATTATAAAGCGTTAAGGAAGGGCTGATTTATGATTTTAGTCGACACTTCAGTTCTGATTGATTTTCTAAAAGATATTAAAAATCCGGCCACGGATAAATTTACTGAAATCATCGATTTGAATATACCGTTCGGAATAACCAGTCATATTTATCAAGAACTGCTTCAGGGCGCGTCCAGCCAAAAAGATTTCGATGTTTTGAAGAAGTATCTTGATACTTTCACATTTTTTTCCCCTCTCGATAAAAAAGATTCATACGCGCAAGCCGCTAATATCTATTTTCACTGCCGGAAGAAGGGGATAACCGTCCGCAGTTCAGTAGATTGTATCATTGCGCAAATAGTTCTGGAGCAGGATTTAAAATTATTGCATAATGATAAGGATTTTGAAAATATAAAGCAGGCAGTTACAAGCTTAGAGTTTTATTAAAGGAATAAAGGCAAAATAATTTTTAACAACGAATTGAGCGAACTACGCGAATAAAAAACAGGTAATGTTTTTAAAGACTGCGATAACAATCGGGAGGTAGGAGATGAAAGTAAGCGAAATAATGACTAAGGAAGTTTTCAGCGTGACACCTCAGGCTAATATACGTGACTTGGCTAAGTTATTGGTCGATAAAAACGTAAGCGGCGCGCCGGTAGTGGATTCGAGCGGTAAATGTATTGGGATAGTTTTAGAGGAAAGCCTGATCTTCCAGGATAAAAAAGTGCACCTGCCGACTTTTATCGCTTTTTTTACTGGATATTTAACGTTGGGCGAGAAAAAATTCGAAGCGGAGATGAAGCGGATTGCCGCAACCAGCGTCGAAGGGATTATGGAGAAAGATTGCCTGTTTATTTCTCCGGAAGATTCCGTAGAGGATGTCGCCACGATGATAATCGAACGGAATATCCACTATTATCCGGTCGTAAAAGGCAACAAGCTGGTTGGCGTTGTTACCAAGAAAGATATCGTTCGCGCGATTGCTCAGGGGAAAGTGTATTGATTTATTTTTTCCGGCAAGCCGGAAAAAATAAATATGTCCGCTTCGCGGATAAGGAAATTATAACGGAACAGTGGGAACGGAGAGGAAGTATCTAAAATTAATTGTTATTGACGCATAAACAGATTGTGTTACTATTATTAAAATAGTAACAAATATTTTTCTTTATCGGATATAGGGCAAAGAAAAAAGAGGAATTATGTCGGGATTAATCAGGTTTGGTATATCTCTGGAAAGCGATTTGTCGAATAGGTTTGACGTTCACCTCAAGCGCAAAGGCTATTCCAACCGTTCCGAAGCCATACGGGATTTGATCCGCCAGGATTTAGTCGCGCGGGAATGGCAGGAAGGCGGCCAGGTAGCGGGAGCGGTTACCCTTATTTACGACCACCACAAAAGAGAACTGCTCAATAAAATTACGGATATCCAACATGATTTTCAAGAGGTTATTATTTCCAGCCAGCATATACATTTAGACCATCATAACTGCCTGGAGATAATCGCGATTAAAGGCGCGCCGGCCCAGGCGCAGAGATTGGCGGATATGTTAAAGGCAGTCAAGGGGATTAAACACGTAACTATGAGCATGTCCACGACCGGCAAGGGGTTGGTTTAGTATTTTCAGGCGTATTATTTTTTTACCAAAAAGTAACACGAATTTAAAAAAGGTAATACCTTATCAAGTGCCTAAAGTGCCCTAAAGTTAAAGACAAATGCCTACTCTTTTGTTTTTAACTTTAGACACTTTTCCGCCAGAGGCGGATCCGCCCACATAAAATTTTATATCGGTGGCGGAAGGGCACTTTGAACTTTAGGCATTTAACGAGGTATTGTATAAACGCTTATGCACATACCCGATGGATATTTAGGCCCGGCAACATGCGCAGTGATGTATGCGGCGATGCTGCCGATTTGGACGGCAGCGGCGAAAATCGTTAAAAAAAGGCTGAAAGCGAAACAAGCGCCGCTTTTGGCAATCGGCGCGGCGTTCAGCTTTGTGATTATGATGTTTAATGTGCCGATACCGGGGGGTTCAACCGGCCACGCCGTGGGCGGAGTTCTGGCGGCAATAATTTTAGGCCCCTGGGCGGCGTGTATCGCAATAACTGTCGCTCTGGTTATCCAGGCATTGTTGTTCGGTGACGGCGGTATCACCGCTATTGGAGCTAACTGTTTTAACATGGCTTTTGTTTTACCGTTTATCGGTTATTATATTTATCGGTTAGCCGGTTCCGGCAGCCAGGTTGGATCAGGCCGGCGAGTGATTGCCGCCGGCATCGGCGCCTATTTGGGAATTAACATCGCCGCGCTGTGCGCGGGAGTCGAGTTTGGCTTACAGCCGTTGTTCCATCATACGACAAACGGCTTGGCGTTGTATTGCCCATATGGGCTTAAGGCAACGGTTACCGCGATGTTGGGCGGACATCTGTTGATATTTGGCTGGATTGAAGCTATTGTTACGGCTTCAGTAATTAAATACTTGCAGAAAAAGTTTCCTGAGATGCTTTATGAAGAGGGAGCGGCATAATGAAGGCTACTGCTAAATTATGGATGGGAATCGTGGTGTTAATCATCCTGTCTCCTCTGGGATTGATTATCCCGGCTCATTTTAAAGCCGGTTCTGCCTGGGGCGAGTGGAGTGCCGGTGAGATACGGAAACTGGTGGGGTACGCGCCGGGAGGTTTAGAGAGGCTGTCGTCTTTATGGAAAGCGCCGATGCCGGGTTATGCGTTCAAAGGATGGGAAAGTAAAGGGCTGGGTAATTTAAGTTTTGCTTATATAATATCGGCGCTTGCGGGAACGGCGGCAGTTGTTATGGTAATGGTGTTTATAGGGAAGATGCTGGCGAGGAAAGATAAGGATGGCTGAAAACAATCATTTCATTGAGCGTTCACTTATGGCGGTTTTGGTTTTGTTCAAGGAATCTATCTTCTCGGAAGATTGCGCTTCCCGAAAAGGATTCCTGCAGGCAAGAGACCCGCGCGTTAAGGCGCTGATGATTTTTGTGCTGCTTTTAGCGGCACTGTTTTCCCGGAGTATACCGTTTATCGCCGGTATCTATGGTTTTTGTCTGGTTCTGGCTCTGGTTTCATCGATCGATATCCTGTTTTTTTGGGAACGTACATTGTTTTTTATACCGTTTTTCTCTTTATTTATCGCTGCTCCGGCGCTATTTAATATTTTTACTCCCGGTGAGCCATTGGCAAGTTTCCACCTGTTCGGCATGGCCGTCAGTATCACAAAACAAGGCGCGGCAAGCGCCGGCATTTTCTTTCTGCGGGTTTTGACTTCGGTGTCATTATGCGTGCTTCTTGCTTTGACCACAAGACATTCGGTGTTATTGAAGGTTTTACGCGTGTTCAAGGTCCCGCAAATTTTTGTGATGATCATGGGGATGTGCTACCGTTATATTTATCTTTTTATGGAGATAATCCAGGATACATATACCGCAATCAAGAGCCGCTGTGGGAATATTTCTTCTTCGGCAAGAGGCAGGAAGATCGTCGCCGGGAATATCGCAAACCTTTGGCGCCGGTCATACGATATGCACAATCAGGTATACAGCGCGATGATCTCGCGGGGTTATTCCGGCGAGCCTAAAGTGATGGATGAGTTCCGCGCCGGATTAAAAGATTGGCTGTGTTTAGGGGTGACATTATCGGTATTTATTTTAAGCCTATGGCAAAATCAATATTTGAATTAAACGAAGTTTATTTTTCTTATCTTAACAAAATACCGGCGTTGAATGGAGTGAATCTCTCTATCGAAGAGGGCTCTCGGTCGGCGGTCATCGGTGCCAATGGCACTGGTAAATCTACGCTTCTGGCGATGCTGGACGCCCTGGTGTTTCCCCGGCGCGGCAGTTTCCGGGCTTTCGATAAGGAAATGTCAGAAAATATTTTAAATAACGATGAGTTCTGCCGGTTTTTTCGCGGCAGGGTCGGATTTGTTTTTCAAAACCCCGATACGCAATTATTTTGCCCTACGGTAAAAGAAGATATAATTTTTGGGCCGCTTCAACTGGGAGTGGCGCATAACGAAGTTGTCAGGCGGTTAGAGGGGGTAGCGGCTACTCTGAAAATAGGCCATCTCCTGGACCGTTCCCCGCATCAGTTAAGTATCGGCGAAAAAAAGAAAGTCGCTATCGGCTCGGTCCTGGCGATTGAGCCGGAGGTTTTGCTTCTTGATGAGCCGACGGCGGGGCTCGACCCGCAGACTACCAGGGATATCATCGATATTCTTATCGCGCAGAACAAAGCCGGCCGGACAATTATTACCGCGACTCACGACCTGCATATTGTGGATGAAATATCCGATGTAGTTTATGTGTTCGGTTTCGAGAAGAAGATCGTTAAAACCGCGCCTTCCTCCGAGGTATTAGCGGACCAAAATTTTTTGCAGGAGCATAATCTTATCCATATCCACCGCCATCAGCATAAAAATCTGGTCCATCTCCATTCGCATTAACCCGAAAAATGCCGTCCCTTTTGCTGGTAGGTAATAGCGGCCGTTCGCTGCTGAGAACCAATGGATTATGGAGAGACAGACGGTGGACGGCATTTTCGGGTTAAATAAGTATTTGACAATCGGTCAAATCTCTATTATCCTTAATCATTGACTTTTATTTTTCGCATAGCAAAAAATAAAAGCGAGGTGAAAATATGTCGCGCAGAAAAAGAAGAGGAAAATTATCCTGGCGCCGGCGGCGCCGCAAGAACAAAGGCACAAAACCCTGCCGTGGGTAAAACGCAGATGATCGCTGATCGAAAATCAACTGATGATCGCGGATAAAGCGATTAAATTCCGTACATCAAACAGCAAATCCCAGTTAAAATTGGAATTTTTAATTATCTGTGATCATCAGCATCCTCTAATCTGCGATTATCAGCGTTAATAGTACAAATCTATGAGTCTATTCGCGCGGTTAAAAGAAGACATCAATACGGTTTTCCGGGAAGATCCTGCGGCGCGCAGTATCGTCGAGGTGGTATTGTGCTATCCGGGCCTACATGCCATTTGGTGGTATCGGTTGGCTAACTGGCTGTGGCGGTGTGATTTAAAGACTTGGGGTAGGATAATCTCCCACACCGGCCGGTTTTTTACCGGCATCGAAATCCACCCTGGCGCTAAAATCGGAAGACGTTTTTTTATTGACCACGGTATGGGGGTGGTAATCGGCGAAACCACCGAAATCGGCGATGATTGTTTGATCTATCAGGGCGTCGTGTTAGGCGGCGTTTCCCATGAGAAGATCAAGCGCCACCCTACTTTAGGTAACGGCGTGGTGGTCGGCGCGGGAGCGATTTTGCTGGGGCCGATTAATGTGGGCGACGGCGCGCGCGTGGGCGCCGGGTCGGTTGTCGTCGGCGACGTTCCTGCTGATTCCACGGTAGTAGGAGTTCCCGGCCGGGTGATAAGAGATTTGACTCCCAAGAAGGTCAGTGGAGTGGAACTTGACCATAATAAACTTCCCGATCCTGTTATCGAAGTATTGCACCGTTTGGAAAAGCGCATTGAGGAGCTTGAAGCCGCGCACATAAAGAAACACGGGTGTATTTAATCCGGTTAAGGCTAGGGTTATGATGCCAGTGATAATAATCGGTTAAGGCTAAGGCTAGGAAGCCGGTTTGGGCTATGGCATTGGTTAGGGCTGATACGAATTCACAGCCTTAACCCTAACCATGGCCCATACTGGCATCGTTACCATTGCCCTAGCCAAGTTTTTATACCGGCATCTTTACCCTTACCCTGACCATTTATTAATTTATGCGTACTATCCAGGAAATCAACGAAAAAATCAAGAAAGGCGACGCAGTTATATTAACCGCCGAAGAAGTATCGGGACTCGTAGCGAAAAAAGGTCTGGACAAAGCGTTTGAAGAAGTTGACGTAGTGACGACGGCTACGTTCGGCCCGATGTGCTCCAGCGGTATTTTTTTTAATACCGGCCATACCAAGCCGCGTATTAAAATCGGAGGAGGCAGCGCTACTTTAAATAAAGTTCCCTGCTATGCCGGCTTGGCCGCGGTGGATTTATTTTTGGGCGCTACCGCCATCCCCGACGACGATCCCCGCAACCAAGTTTATCCCGGAGAGTTTAAATACGGCGGCGGCCACGTAATCAACGATTTGGTTGCCGGCCGCGATTTAATTTTAGAGGCAAAAGCTTACGGTACGGATTGCTATCCTCGCAAATTCCTCAGAACGAAAATCAACATCAATGATTTAAACGAAGTAATGCTTTTTAATATAAGAAATTGTTACCAGAATTACAATGTCGCGGTAAATACTTCCAATAAAATCATTTATACTTACATGGGCGCTTTACAGCCGCGGCTGGGAAACGCTAATTACTGTTCCGCGGCCGCTCTTTCGCCGTTATTAGCCGACCCCCTTTATAAAACTATCGGCATCGGAACAAGAATATTTCTGGGCGGCGGTATTGGTTATGTCTCCTGGTGGGGCACTCAGCATAATCCCGGCGTGGAGCGTACCGCTAAGGGTTTGCCCAAGACGGGAGCCGGGACATTAGCCCTTATCGGAGATTTAAAAAAAATGTCGCCGCAATTTTTGATCGGTACTTCCATGCTTGGTTACGGCGCTACCTTAAGCGTGGGCGTGGGCGTGCCCATACCTATTTTAGATAAAGATATTCTTGCTTATGCCGCGGTGCGCGACGAAGATATTGTCGCGCCGATTATTGATTACTCAAGCGATTACCCTAATGTTAAATTCAACCCCTTGGGTTATGTTAATTACGCTCAGCTTAAAAGCGGTGTTATTCGAATAAACGATACGGAAGTCCATACCGGGTCTTTATCCAGTATAAGAAAGGCGCGGGAAATCACTGAAATTCTTAAGAAATGGATACAGGCTAAGAAGTTTTATCTAAGCGAACCGATTGAAAAAATTCCTTCGGTTGATTCCGGATATAAGCTTAAGCTTTTAAAAGAGAGGCCGATAGAAGAATGATCCAAAAAGCCAAGATTGTCTTACATTTTCCTAAAGAAAGAGTTGACAAGCCCATCGTTTCCCGGCTGGTCAAGGATTTTGGTTTAGAGGTCAATATTCTGAAGGCGGAAGTTAACCCTAACGAAGAAGGAGTGATGGTTTTAGAGCTTAGCGGCAAAAAGGAAGAATACAAAAAGAGCCTCGAGTATTTAAAAAAAGAAGGCCTGCGGGTGCAGCCTTTATCGAAAGATATTTCCATGGATAGAAATAAGTGCGTTGATTGTACGGTTTGCGTTCCTTGTTGTCCGACAGATGCGCTGGAGAGAAATCCACAGACTTTTGAGGTAAAATTTATAAAAGAAAAATGTATTGCCTGCGGGATATGCATCAGGGTTTGTCCTTATGGGGCGATGACGATTGAATTTTAGTAAACGCAGATGATCACAGATTGGAAGATGCAGATGATCGCAGATAATTGAAAACTTCGGACGCCAAATTCGGAATTATAAATAAACGTCAGTAACCTAAATTTTCCGCCGGTCGAACTGGCAGGCAGTGTTTAAACAGAAGTTGGCCTGGTATTATTGGAATTTAGGATTTTTTCGCTCGTTATTATTCTAATTCAGAGGGATTCCGCTGAAAGGGAATTTAATCATTTTATCAGCGATCATCTGTGTTAAAAGAGGAGTTATAACATGAAAGTCTTAGTCACCGGCGCGGCCGGATTTATCGGGTCGAATATTGTTAAGCTTTTGGAAAGTAAAGGGGCGCGCGTAATCGCGCTCGATGATTTTTCTCACGCTAACTACAAAAATCTTATGGGCACGAAAGCGGATGTAGTATGCGCCGACGTAAGCAACGGCGAAATTTTTAAAAAACTTCCCAAGGTCGAAACGGTCATCCACGAAGCCGCGATCACCGATACTACTTTCAAAGACGATACAGTGATGATGGCGGTAAACACCGAAGGTTTTCGTAACGTTTTAAATTTCTGCCTTGGCAGAAATTTAAAACTTGTTTATGCTTCCAGTGCGGCAACCTATGGGGATGGCTCCTCGCCGATGGCTGAAAGCCAGCCGCCGCGGCCGTTAAATATTTACGGTTATTCTAAATACCTCTGCGATTGTATCGCCCGGCCTTTATTCGGTAAAAAGGGAGTGCCCTTGATCGTTGGCCTGCGTTATTTTAATGTTTACGGCCCCGGCGAGTATCATAAGGGGCCGGCGGCCAGTATGACCTATCAGCTCTATCTACAGATGAAGGCGGGGAAACGCCCGAGAGTTTTCAGAAATGGCGAGCAAAAAAGAGATTTTATTTATGTTAAAGACATAGCGCGGGTCACTGTCGGCGCGCTCAACCTAAAAAAGAGCACAATTCTTAATGCCGGCACGGGTAAGCCTGCGAGTTTTAACGAGATGATCGCTAACTTGAACAAAGCCTTGGGAACTGATTTAGAACCGGATTATTTCGATAATCCTTACGTCGGGTTGTACCAGGATATTACCCGCGCCGATACGGGGCAGTTGGATAAATTAAACCTGGGTGCCGAGTTCACTTTCGCGCAAGGCGTCGCAGATTATGTAAAGAATTATCTGGAGAAAAAGTAATAATATAGTAAAATATATTAATGAGCACATTGTTTTTTTCCCGCATAAGGCGGGACGTCGTTTCACTACGCAAGCGTATTCACGCAGAAAAAACAATAGTGCGAATTAACCCTGAGCGAGCTTGCGCGAAGCGCGGCAAGGCGAAGGGTTAATCAAGGCGATGAGGTTCGCCGTATAACCACCTGAAAAGACTGAAGGTTGATAACCTCTACTAGAAATGGTAGAGGTTTTTTTATTTTGCCTCTGCCATGAAGCGGTAGAAATTTTATTTTTACCGCAGAAAACCGCCGGTGTTAACCGGCGGATGAATGCGGAAAAATAATCCCGCCGCAGTTTGGTGGGATTATACCGGTAAGCCCCCGGCTCTACGAGCCGAAGGGTTCGGAGAGCCACCGGCGTGAGCCGGTGGTAGTTCACTGCGATTAAAGGAAGGTTGAGTTGAGAGGGAGGCGCTTAAATATGGAACAAATTTATGTCATTGCCGCGTTATGGTTGGGGCTATCTGTATTCTCAGCGATCATCGCGCATCATCTAAGAATTTCGATTGCGCTTGTGGAAATATGCGTAGGCGTTATTGCCGCCAATATCGTCAGCCGGTTCTTCGGCCCGAATGTTTTCGGAAATAATCTTGAGTGGCTTAAGTTTTTGGCCGCGACCGGAGCCATACTGCTTACTTTTTTGGCGGGAGCCGAGCTTGACCCAAAGGTTATTCGTTTGAAATGGAAAGAAGTCGTCGTGGTGGGAATGGTAGGTTTTATTGCTCCGTTTTTAGGCTGCGCTGCTTTTGCCCGTTTCATTCTCCATTGGGACATCAGAGCAAGTTGGTTGGCGGGCATTGCTCTTTCAACTACTTCGATGGCGGTTGTCTATGCGGTAATGCTTGAGACGGGATTTAACAAGACGGAGTTTGGTAAAGGGATATTAGGTGCCTGTTTTATCAATGACCTGGGAACGGTAACCGCGCTCGGTTTAATTTTTGCTCCTTTTAATTACAAAACAATCGTTTTTATTGCAGTAACTGCCAGCATACTCGCCATTTTTCCCATTGTAACTTCATTTTTGACGAAAGTCTATGGAAACAAGACCGCTGCCATCAGGGTAAAATGGGTAGTATTCGTACTTTTTGGTTTAGGCGCGCTTGCGCTTTGGTCGGGGAGCGAGGCGGTGTTGCCGGCATATATTGCCGGTATGCTTCTTGCGGAATTTGCGTCCAAAGAACACCATTGGGTAAGGAGACTGCGGACTTTAACCGTGGGTTTTCTTACCCCGTTTTATTTTATCAGGGCAGGATCGCTTGTGTCTATCGCGGCGTTGATTGCCGCACCGTTGATATTTTTTGTGCTTTTGGCCGGCAAGGTCATTTCAAAGATTTTTGGACTGTATCCGGTGATCGGATTTTTCAGGAAGGAACATTCGGAGAAGTGGTACTATACGCTTTTAATGTCAACCGGGCTTACCTTTGGAACGATTTCAGCGCTCTACGGATATTCCCACGGCATAGTGACACAGGAACAGTATTCGTTTCTCGTAGCGGCGGTTATCGCCAGTGCGGTTATCCCGACCCTGATCGCGAATCTTGTTTTTTTCCCACACCATCTGCTTGCGAAACAGCCGGGAAAATTGATGTCGGGAGGGATTGACGAGGAATAACAAATTATATTTGCGATGGTTTAGCTATGTGGGCATTTATTTTTTAAGGCGCGCGCCGTTAAATTCCGCGAATAAAATACCTTTACAACAAGATTCAACTATTATATAATTTTAACCGGCTTGGTATTTTATTATTTTTTAATCGGCGAAGTGGGTGATATTTATTTTTTGCGCAGCAAAAAATAAATAGGATAATTTTTATTTTTTCGCAGAAAAAATAAAAATATGAAAACACTTAAATTAGGCATACCCAAGGGAAGTTTGCAGGATAAGACCGTCGAGATTTTTAAAAAGGCCGGTTTTGATATTTATATCAGCAGCCGGTCTTATACTCCCGGCGTTGACGACCCGGAGATTTCTCTGGTTTTAATCCGCGCCCAGGAAATGTCTCGTTATGTCGCCGACGGCGCGCTTGATTGCGGCATTACCGGCGAAGATTGGATTTTGGAAAATGATTCCGATGTGGTCAGGGTGGCGGAATTGCTTTATTCCAAGGTTACGGCTAATCCCGTGCGCTGGGTTGTCGCGGTTAAAAACGAATCGCCGATAAAAAAAATAGAAGATTTGCAGGGCAAGCGTATTGCCACCGAACTGGTAGGTTTTACCAAAAGATTTTTCAAGAAGAATAAAATTGATGTCGACGTTGAGTTCAGCTGGGGCGCTACGGAAGTAAAAGTTGGCGCCGGCCTGGTTGACGCGATTGTCGATTTAACCGAGACCGGTTCAAGCCTGAAAGCCAATAACTTGAGGGAAATAGCGACCCTGTGCACTTCCACGACCAAATTTATTGCCAACAAAACTTCTCATAAAGATGATTGGAAGCGCCGCAAGATGGAACATGTGGTAATGCTTTTGCGGGGGGCGCTGGAAGCGGTCGGCAAGGTAGGGCTTAAGATGAATCTTAAAAAAGAAAATCTTGACGCAATCATATCGGTTCTGCCGGCCTTGAAAAAACCGACTATTTCACATTTAACCGTCGAAGGCTGGTACGCCCTGGAGGTAATTTTAGAAGAAAAAGAAGTACGAAAACTCGTCCCGCAGCTTAAAGAAAAGGGCGCGGAAGGAATCATTGAGTATCCGTTGAATAAAGTAATTTATTAACGTATAAAAAGGAGTTATAAAATGCCTTGCGGCCGTAAACGTAAACTAAAAAAAGTTAAACGCCACTGGTTTAAAAAAAGAAGAAAAATGCAGCGGCATAAGTCCAGATAATCATCGTTAGTAAAGGTTACTAATGATTACCTCTGGTTGCTAATGGTTGCTATAAATTACGACTAATTTAGTAGCGGTAATTTCGTAATCATTAGTAACTATCGGTAACTTTTTGTAACTATTAGTAACCGTTTAGCTATAACCTTAAATTTGGAGCTTGAAGCGGTAAAATGAAGCGTTCTGTGTTTTTTGTCGCGCTATTAGCCTGTCCTTTGTTATGTTTTGCGCGGGATAACAGCCTGGCAGATAAATATAGCAGTTATTTGAAGGGGCTTGTCTATTCCGAAGAGGGCGATTTTCGGCAAGGCGTCGTTGAATTGGAAAAAGCCAAAAGGCTTGATCCGCAATCGCTGGCGATACGCTTGAAGATCGCCGCTTTGCTTATTCGGCTGGGAGAAATTAAAAGAGCCGAAGTAGAATTAAAAGAAGCTAAAAAAATTGACTCCGATAGCTTCGATGCCTCATCAGCCCTTATTTTCCTTTATTCCTATTCCCAGAAAGATAAAGAATTGGACAGGGAATATGGAGATTTTTTAAAAAAAGCCCACAACCAAAAACCCGAAGATTTAAAAATTTCCCAGTATTTAGCGCAATTCTATTTTTATAAGAAAGAATACCCCCGGGCGATAGGCATTTACGAGGCGGTTGTTAAGAATGATCCGAAAGATACGGAAAGTATGTTTTGGCTGGGTTATCTTTATGATGAGACCGGCCGGCGCCAGGAAGCGATTAAAATCTGGCGCCGGGGTTTGGATTTAGAACCGGCAAACGCGATGCTGCTTAATTCTTTAGCTTATGCCTACGCGGAAGACGGCGTAAAATTAGAAGAAGCGGAAGGGATGATAAAAAAAGCGCTGTTGGCGGAACCGGATAACGGCGCTTATCTGGATAGCCTGGGCTGGATATATTATAAAAAAGGGGAATATAAAAAAGCCGAAGAATATATAAAAAAAGCGGTGGCGATGATTAAAGACCCGGTGGTTTACGAGCACGCGGGCGATATCTGTATCGTTTTAGGAAATAAAGAAGAAGGCGTGCGCTATTACCGGGAGGGGTTAAAAAACTTTCCCGATAGGAAACAATTAAAAGAAAAAGTAGAAAAATATGGAAAAGAAGATAAAGTCATTAAAAAATAAAGCCAACGAAATACGTAAGCTTATTATTAAGATGCTGGCTTGCGCGGGAAGCGGCCATCCGGGAGGTTCTTTATCGTCCTCCGACATTATTGCCACGCTTTATTTTGAAATTATGCGCTACGACGTCAAGAATCCTCATTGGCCGGACCGCGACCGGTTTCATCTTTCTAAGGGCCATTGCTGTCCTGCCCTTTACGCCGCATTATCTTTAAGCGGCTATTTTCCCAGCGAGGAACTATGGCGGTTAAGAAAATGCGGCGCTTTGCTTCAGGGCCATCCTGACCGGAATACGCCTGGCATTGAAGTCGCCAGCGGTTCGCTCGGCCAGGGGTTATCGGTCGCCTGCGGGATGTCTCTGGCCGGAAGAATCGACAAAAAAGATTACCGGGTATATTGCCTTTTGGGCGACGGAGAGTGCCAGGAGGGTAATGTTTGGGAAGCGGCGATGGCGGCGGCCCATTATAAATTAGATAACCTTTGCGCGATAGTTGATTATAACCATTTTCAGATTGACGGCCGCACCGATGCGGTAATGAGCTTAGAGCCTTTGGTCAATAAGTGGGAAGCATTTGGCTGGCATGTGGTGCAGTGCGACGGCCATAATATCGAAGAATTACTATACGCCTTTGCCGAAGCAAAAAAGATTAAGGCGAAACCGACGGTTATCATCGCCCAGACGGTTAAAGGCAAGGGCGTTTCGTTTATGGAACATGTGGCAGATTTTCATGGCCGGGCTCCTACGGAAAAAGAGCGCGAGATAGCTCTTCGGGAGCTTGAGGAAATCGACAAAACGGACGAGGCGAGGCAGGAATAATAGGCTAAGGCTATGGTAAAGAAGCCGGGATGGGTTAAGGCAATGGCTAAGGCTGATACGAATTGAATTAAGCCGTAACCTTAACCATAGCCCAAACAGGCTTCCTTGCCATTACCATAACCATTTTTTAAAATTATGGAACAACTATACGCGCGCGATGTTTACGGGCAAACCTTGATCGAGCTTGGCAAGAAAGATGGACGAGTTGTAGTTTTAGACGCCGACCTTTCGGGCTCTACGCGTACTTGTCTTTTTGCCAAAGAGTTCCCCGGCAGGTTTTTTAATTTCGGCGTTGCTGAGCAGAATATGATGGCTACGGCCGCCGGCCTGGCGAGTTGCGGAAAAATTGTTTTTGCTTCTACTTTTGCCATGTTCGCTACGGCGAGGGCGCTGGATCAGGTGCGCAATACTATTTGCTATAATAATTTTGACGTCAAAATTGTGGCGACGCACGCCGGTATAACCGTCGGCGAAGACGGCGCTTCGCATCAGGCGATTGAAGATATAAATTTTTTAAGGGCAATACCGAATATGAAGATAATCGTTCCTTGCGACGGACCGGAAACGAAATCGGCTGTTCTTTGCGCTTATCAGACTCCCGGGCCGTTCTATATCCGTCTTGGCCGTTCAAAGATACCTACCGTCGAGGGCAAAGGTGATTTTGTTTTCGGCGAAGGGCGTGTTTTGGTGGAAGGCAGGGATATCGCGATAATCTCCTGCGGCCTTATCGTGCAGGAAGCATTGCTTGCTTGCCGGTCTTTAAAAGATAAAGGCATCAGCGCCAGCGTCGTGAACATCCATACGATAAAACCGATTGACCAGAATTTACTTATTGATTTAGCTAAACGGCATAAAGCTGTTCTTGTTTGCGAAGAACATCAGGTAACCGGCGGCCTATATTCAGCGGTATGCGAGGTGCTTAGCAACAAGTTTCCCGTTAAAGTGGGGCGCATTGGTATAGAAGACAGATTCGGGCAGTCCGGAAAACCGACGGAGCTGATAGACCTATATGGACTCTCGTCTCGTTTTATCGTTGAAAAAGCGCAAGGGCTGCTACAAGAGTAAGATAGAATTATTAAGCCCGGCAAAAATCAATCTTTACCTTAATCTGCTTGGTAGGTACCGCGACGGGTATCATAAAATAGAGAGTATTTTTGAAAGAATATCCTTGTGCGACAAAATAGACATAGAAGTAACAAATGACCCCGGTATAGTGATCCAATCCAACCGCCGTGACCTCCAGAATGAAAATAATCTTTGCTGCCGCGCCGCCGCATTGATAAAAAGTGAGTTAAACATACCTTTCGGTTTTAAAATAATCCTTAAAAAAAATATACCGGTAGGTTCCGGCCTGGGAGGGGGGTCTTCCAACGCGGCGTGCGTTCTTTTGGGAATAGACGCTTTGCTTGATTTGAAGCTTTCCCGGCAAAAGCTTTACCGATTAGGCGGGAAACTGGGAAGTGATGTCAATTTTTTTTTAAGCGAAGCAAGCTTTGCGTTAGTTTCCGGACGGGGTGAAAAAATAATTCCTTTCAACGCTAAGAAGTTTGAGCATATTATTATCTGGCCGCGGGCCGGTCTGGCGACAAAAAAAGTCTATCGGCATACGCAAGTAAAATTGACAAAGTTTTTAAGTAATGTTAAAATATTACAATATGCTTTAAGGAAAGGCGACGTGGCGCTGGTAAGGCAAAATATTTTTAACGCTTTAGAGCCGAGCGCCTTGGCGTTATGCGCTAAGCTTCGCCGGGCCAAGCAATATTTTGATAAAAAGGGTATATTGGTTAAAGTAACCGGCTCGGGAAGCGCTCTTTACGCAATCTTAGGCTATCGAGCCGATTGCTTGATAGATATAGATAAGATACCCAAAAGTTGGGATGTATTTAAGGCGTGGACATTTTGAGTTCATGCGGATTTACGCGGATTCTCAAAATACTTTGATTCCGATAAGACAACTTGGTTAATGATCCGTGCGCGTCCGTGTAATTAACGGAGGTCGTCTATGGAAATTACGGAAGTAAGAGTTTCGTTGCGGGAAAATGAAGGCAAGCGCCTTAAGGCTTACGCGACAGTTACTTTTGATAATTCTTTCGTGGTGCGAAACATCAAAGTCGTGGAAGGAAACAGCGGCCTTTTTGTGGCGATGCCGGCAAAAAAGATAAAACAATTTTGTTCTCACTGCGGCAAAAAGGTTGATATGGGAAGCCGCCATTGCAACCATTGCGGCGTGCAACTGCCGGCGGTCGCGAGTAACGATTACCATGACACTCGCCAGAATGCCCATCAGGATTTGGCGCATCCGATTAACCAGCAATTTCGAGATTATCTTCACAGCAAAGTCCTGGACGCTTATCATACGGAAAAAGAAGCTTCGCAAAGCCAGCCGCGCCGTGTCCCTGTGGCAGGAGAAAGCGACGAAGGAACTTGATTACCGGGAAAATGCCGGCCCTCGGCTTTCCACGGCTTCGCCGTGAGGCGAGCGCCGAGAGGCGAGCGGCCAAACGTCAACTGCATTTTCCCGGTCTTGCCCTGCCTTCGGCAGGGAAAAATTCCGCCTAATGTATTTTATGGGTTAAAGAGTATTAAGGGTAGCAGGAGATTAGGATATCGTGATTTGGGGATTGGGAGACTGGAGAATTATGGTCGTTACCTAATCCCCCAATATTCTAATCTCCAAACCCCAATTTCCCGATATCCCGATTTCCTCAAAATTATTCAACAATTGCCCGGTAGTGTAATTTTAATGAAGCTTATTCGTTTTCAAGCCGTAGGCGCGGAAAACGAATGTAGCTGAATTAATCCCGCCAAGCGTAAGCGGCGGCGGGAGGTAACACAAGCTTGATTGAGGAGATATCGTCAGGTAATTTATTGCCCGGTAGTGTAATTGGTAACACAGCAGAATTTGGATCTGTATTCCCAGGTTCGACTCCTGGCCGGGCAGCCATTCTTTTTGTGTCTAACCAATTTTTCGGAAACGGAGAAGCGTTGTTCGCTTCTCCGTTTTTGTTTTCCGAATCTCCGGCGGGCGGGCGGGCGAAATCTTGAAAACAATTAATCTTT